>Ga0208439_1000014_pt1 | contig 120963 bp, 111 predicted proteins | sample ColrivemetaGS703_FD_187621 | JGI IMG/M metagenome (GOLD analysis project Ga0208439, IMG submission 187621) | Estuarine microbial communities from the Columbia River estuary - Freshwater metaG S.703 (SPAdes) (version 2) | ecosystem: Environmental > Aquatic > Marine > Intertidal zone > Estuary ...
CACGTCCTTTGAGTAAATCAAAGAACTGGAGAATGGTAGAAATTGTAGAACGCGCTAAATAATCGGATAAAATGATACAAACAGAATCCAGACTATCAGTAGCAGACAACTCAGGAGCAAAGGAAGTATTGGTCATCCGCGTTTTAGGCGGTACAAGAAGACGCTATGCCTCAGTTGGTGACAAAATTGTTGTTGCCGTTAAAAGTGCAATGCCTAACGCAGCCGTCAAAAAAGGTTCAGTAGCTAAAGCTGTTGTCGTCAGAACTAAAAAAGAAATTCGTCGTGCTGACGGTTCTTATATTCGCTTTGATGACAATGCTTGTGTAATCCTCAACCAAGGTGGTGAAATGCGTGGAACACGTATTTTCGGGCCTGTGGCACGTGAATTACGTGAAAGCAACTACATGAAAATTGTTTCACTAGCACCTGAGGTGTTATAAATCATTGAGTAATGCAAAAGAAATTACACATCAAGATTGGTGACACCGTGAAGGTTATTTCAGGTGAATCCAAAGGTCGTGAGGGCAAAGTAGCCACGATAGACCGTGAAAAAATGCGTGCAACAGTAGAAGGTGTTAATATGATTAAAAAACACAACAAGCCTAGCGCGACAAACCCTCAAGGTGGTATCGAAGAAAAAGAAGGTTCGATTCACATTTCTAACCTTATGGTTGTTAGCAACGGTGTTGCAAGCCGTATCGGTAGAAAAGAGGAAAAAGGAAAATTAGTACGTTATTCAAAAAAATCAGGGGAGGTGATTAAGTAATGAGTTACAAGCCAAGATTAAAAGAAAAGTACAGGAACGAAATCAAGCAAACGCTTCAAGAGCGTTTCAATTACAAATCTGTAATGAGCGTTCCTAAGTTAGAAAAAATTGTGCTCAGCCAAGGTATGGGTGATGCAGTTGCAGACAAGAAATTGATCGACAGTGCTGCTGCTGACTTATCACGTATCGCTGGTCAAAAAGCAATTACAACTATTTCTAAGAAAGATATCTCCAACTTCAAGTTGCGTAAAGGGATGCCGATTGGTACAAAGGTAACCCTACGCGGTGACCGTATGTATGATTTCCTAGATCGTTTACTTGCCGTTGCATTGCCAAGAACTCGTGACTTCCGTGGAATTAATCCAAAAGGTTTTGACGGTCGTGGTAACTTTAACCTCGGTATCAAAGAACATATCATTTTCCCAGAAATTGATATTGATAAAGTAAATCGAATTCTCGGTATGGACATCACATTCGTTACTTCAGCTGCAAGCGACGAAGAGGCAAAAGCATTGTTGGATGCATTTGGTTTTCCATTTATTAAAAAGTAATAGAAATGGCTAAAGAATCAATGAAAGCGCGTGAGCGCAAAAGAGAAAGATTAGTAAACCGTTACGAAAAGAAACGCGCAGAGCTAACTAAAATTTTGAAGTCAACAGATGCATCTGAAGAAATTCAATCACAAAAATGGGATGCAATGATGCAATTGCAAAAATTACCAGCAAACTCCTCTAAAATCAGAAAACACAATCGTTGTGGATTAACTGGTCGTCCGAGAGGTTATATGCGTCAATTTGGTATCTCAAGGGTTACTTTCCGCGAGATGGCTTTGGCTGGTAAAATCCCCGGAGTTAAGAAAGCAAGTTGGTAATTAAGAAAAAACAAAAGAAATGAATACAGATCCAATAGCAGATTTCCTCACACGCATCAGAAATGCGAGTGCAGCAGGCTTGAAGACCGTAGATATCCCAGCTTCAAACATCAAACGTGCTATGACACAAATTTTGTTTGATCAAGGGTATATCCTCAATTATAAATTTGAGGAAGACAATAAGCAAGGTACAATTAAAATTGCCTTGAAATATAATATGTCTACGCGTGTTCCGGCTATTACTAAATTGCAACGTGCATCACGTCCAGGATTAAGAAAATATAGCAGTGCCCAAGAAATGCCACGCGTTTTAAATGGCCTTGGAATTGCTATCGTTTCTACATCACGTGGCGTGATTACAGATAAAGAAGCTCGCCAGCATAACATTGGCGGCGAAGTTATTTGTTACGTTTACTAAAAACTAAGAGCAATGTCAAGAATTGGAAAAGCACCTATTACTATCCCTGCAGGCGTCGAAGTGACGATCAAAGATGCCGTAATTACGGTTAAGGGTAAAAAAGGAGAATTATCTCAACACATTGATGCTTCGGTAAACGTAAGCATTGAAGACAACGTCATTACTTTTTCACGTGCCACTGACGCACCTGATCACCGTTCCAAGCATGGTTTATACCGCGCATTGGTGTTCAACATGATCACAGGAGTATCAGAAGGTTTCAAAAAAGATATGGAAGTAATTGGAGTTGGTTACCGTGCAAACGCAAATGGTCAACTACTCGAATTAGCCCTCGGATTTTCACATGCCATTATCATGGAAATCCCGAAAGAAGTGAAAGTTACCACTGTAACTGAGAAAGGTAAAGCTCCTGTCGTGACTCTTGAGTCACATGATAAGCAATTACTTGGACAAGTTGCTGCCAAGATTCGCTCTTTCAGAAAACCTGAACCATACAAAGGAAAAGGTATCCGCTTTGTAGGTGAAGAAATTCGTAGAAAAGCTGGTAAGTCAGCAGGTAAAAAATAATCGAAAGAATTATGGCACTAAATAAAGTTTTAAGAAGAGCAAAAATTAAGCGTAGAATTAGAAAAAAAGTATTTGGTACTACAGCTATTCCACGTCTTACAGTTTTTAGAAGTAACAAGCAAATTTATGCACAAGTAATCGACGACAACACAGGTCGTACTCTTGCTTCTGCTGGTTCACTCAAAATGGAAGATGCTCAGAAAGTTAATAAAGTAAATCAGGCAGCAATTGTCGGGAAAAAAATCGCAGAAGCAGCTCAGAAAGCAGGTGTTGAACGCGTAGTTTTTGACCGCAATGGTTACTTATATCATGGTAGAATTAAATCCTTGGCTGATTCAGCTCGTGAAGGAGGACTCAAATTTTAAGAAAAATGGCAGCTCAAATCGTAAACAGAGTGAAATCAGCTGATATCGAGTTAAAAGACAAACTCGTTGCAGTAAACCGCGTTACCAAAGTAACAAAAGGTGGCCGTACATTCAGTTTCTCCGCTATTGTTGTAGTTGGTGATGAAAATGGTGTAGTTGGTCATGGTCTTGGTAAAGCAAAAGAAGTTACAGAAGCCATTACTAAAGGCATCGACGACGCGAAAAAGAACTTAATCAAAGTTCCAATTCTCAGAGGTACTGTTCCACATGAACAAAAAGGTAAATTCGGTGGCGCTGAGGTATTCCTCAAGCCTGCAACTGAAGGTACTGGTGTAATCGCCGGTGGTGCGATGCGTGCAGTTCTCGAAAGCGTTGGCGTTCACAACGTATTGGCAAAATCTCAAGGATCATCTAATCCACATAACGTTGTCAAAGCAACTATGGATGCACTCGCAAACATGCGTGATGCAGTTGCTGTTGCTCGTCAACGTGGAATTTCCCTTGACAAAGTATTCAACGGATAAAATATTCAGCAATGAGCACAATCAAAATCAAACAAGTGAAAAGTGCGATCAAGCGTCCAGCTGATCAAAAGGCCACTATCAAGGCTTTAGGTTTTCGTCGCTTGAATCAAGTTATTGAAAAAGAGGTGACGCCTCAAATTATGGGAATGGTGAATAAGGTAAAACACCTTATTCAAGTAGTGGAACAATAGACTAAGAAAGAAATGGAATTACATAATCTTACACCAGCAGCAGGCTCGATCAAAGCAGAAAAGCGCATCGGTCGTGGTCAAGGATCAGGACGCGGTGGAACCTCCACACGTGGACACAAAGGTGCAAAATCTCGTTCTGGTTACAAGACTAAAATTGGTTTTGAAGGTGGGCAAATGCCTTTACAACGTCGTGTGCCTAAATTCGGTTTTAAAAATATCAATCGTGTTGAATACAAGGCAATTAACCTCGATATCATCGAGAATCTTGCTACTGTAAAAGGCATCTTAGATATCACTCCGGAAGTGATGCGTGAGAACGGTCTTTTATCTAACAACGAACTTGTGAAAGTACTTGGTCGTGGCGAGTTAAAAGCCAAAGTCAACATAACTGCAAATGGTTTTTCAAGCACAGCAATTGCTGCAATTGAAGCTTTAGGTGGTACATGTACAAAAATCTAACTATCTTTGCACGCTTTTAGATGAAACGATTAATAACCAACCTGCAAAATATCTGGAAAGTAGAAGAGCTGCGTAAGCGCATCATCTTGACACTTGGCCTTATACTCACCTACCGAGTAGGATCATTTGTGATTTTACCTGGTGTTAAGTACGATGCCTTGACAAGTTCTGCGTCAGATCAAAACTTTCTAGAAAGTATCCTCTCCGTATTTTCCGGTGGAGGATTTACTAATGCTTCGATCATGGCACTTGGCATTATGCCTTACATCAGTGCATCCATCATCATGCAATTACTAGGAATGGCTGTTCCAGCGGTTCAGAAAATGCAAAATGAAGGTGAATCAGGAAGAAAGCAAATCAACAATTACACACGTCTATTAACTATAGTAATTTGTGCATTACAAGCACCAAGTTACCTTACACTTTATGTAAGTAACAAAAATGCAATGCCAGACACTCCCGACACTTTTTGGTGGACGCAAACAATCATGCTATTAATTGCAGGCTCTATGTTTGCAGTATGGCTAGGCGAGCGTATTACAGAGCGTGGAATTGGAAACGGTATTTCCTTGCTTATCACAGTAGGAATCCTATCCAGACTACCAGGTGCATTTTTTGCCGAATTTGGTAAGTCCGTTGAAGCAGGAAATCTTATTCGTTTGGTTCTAGAGATAGTGATGTTCTTTGTAATTATTCTCATCACGATACTCATTGTACAAGGTGTTCGCCGCATACCATTAAATACAGCCAAGCGCGTAGCAGGAGCACGTGCGATGGAAGATGTAAACGGTGCACGAAATTACTTGCCAATCAAAATCAATGCAAGTGGTGTAATGCCAATCATTTTTGCTCAAGCAATTATGACCATACCTATGATGGTATATCAAGGTGTTACCCAACAGCAAGATGCTGGTTGGTTAACCAAAACACTTGGAGATCCATACGGTTTTAGTTACAACCTACTTTTAGTGATTCTGATTGTGGTATTTACCTACTTCTACACGGCTATCATGATCAATCCAAACAAAATTGCAGACGATTTAAAGAAAAGCGGTGGTTTTATCCCGGGTGTTCGTCCTGGTGAAGAAACAGCAGAACATATCGACGAAGTGGTTTCTAGAATTACTTTCCCTGGATCATTATTTTTGGCCATGATTGCAATTTTGCCATCAATCGCCAAATTAGCAGGGGTTAATGACAGCTTTGCCATGTTCTTTGGTGGTACATCTATCTTAATTATGGTAGGTGTTGTTCTAGACACACTCCAACAAATTGAAACTTACCAATTGAACCGCAACATGGATTCACTCATGGATGGTACAAGGGTTAGAGGTCGTAGAGGTGCTAACGAATTTTCAGGAATGTAATTTATGGCTAAACAAACTTCCATAGAACAAGACGGCACGATCCTCGAAGCATTGCCGAACGCGATGTTTAGAGTAGAACTCGAAAATGGACATGTCATTACAGCCCATATTTCTGGGAAAATGCGCATGTTTTATATTAAAATACTTCCGGGAGACCGCGTAAAGGTTGAAATGTCTCCTTATGATTTAACAAAAGGTAGAATATCTTTTAGATACAAATAACTAGAATTATGAAAGTCAGAGCATCAGTTAAAAAGAGAACTGCAGATTGCAAGATTGTAAAGCGTAAAGGAAAAGTTTACGTGATCAACAAGAAGAATCCGAAATTAAAACAACGTCAAGGATAATTATAAGTATATGGCACGTATTGCAGGTATAGATTTACCAAAAAACAAAAGAGGAGTCATTGGCTTAACTTACATCTACGGAATCGGTAGAAGTACAGCTAAGATGATCCTAAGCTCAAACGGCATTGATGAAAACATCAAAGTACAGGAATGGAATGATGACCAATTAGCCGCTATTCGAAACACCGTTAACGAAATCAAAACGGAAGGCCAGTTACGCTCAGAAGTTCAATTGAACATCAAGCGTTTAATGGATATCGGATGTCAGCGCGGAATTCGTCACCGTTTAGGCTTACCGCTTCGTGGTCAAAGAACCAAAAACAACTCTCGTACGCGTAAAGGAAAACGTAAGACTGTTGCGAACAAGAAAAAAGCAACTAAATAATAACTAGTTCCCAATAAAATGGCAAAAGCAAATCAAAAAAAGAAGAAGAACGTTAAAGTTGATGCTGCAGGTGAAGCACATATCCAAGCGAGTTTCAACAACATCATCATTTCTTTAACGAACAATGCCGGACAAGTGATCTCTTGGTCATCTGCAGGCAAGATGGGCTTCAAAGGTTCTAAAAAGAACACACCTTATGCTGCGCAAATTGCAGCAGAAGATGCATCAAAAGAAGCACATGACTTCGGACTACGTAGAGTGCGTGTTTTTGTAAAGGGCCCAGGTGCTGGACGCGAGTCTGCCATCCGTGCACTTCACAACTCAGGCATTGAAGTAACAGAAATCATTGACGTGACACCAATGCCACACAATGGTTGTCGTCCACCGAAAAGAAGAAGAGTATAATTTTTTTAACCTGCAGGCTTAATGTCATCGAAGGAATGCCTTAATTCATGACGCCTGCTCAATTTTTTATATAATGGCAAGATACAGAGGTCCTAAATCGAAAATTGCACGTCGTTTCCGCGATCCAATTTTTGGCCCAGACAAATCCTTGGAGAGAAGAAATTACGGTCCAGGGCAACACGGTCCATCCAAAAGAAGAGGTGGCAAGCAATCTGAATATGCAATTCAGTTAGGTGAAAAGCAAAAAGCAAAATATACCTACGGAATTTTAGAGCGTCAGTTTGCTAACATGTTTGAAAAAGCTTCACGCATGAAAGGAATTACCGGTGAGAACTTATTGCAATTGTGTGAAACACGCCTTGACAATACAGTTTACCGCCTAGGTATCTCCCCTACTCGTCGTGGCGCTCGCCAACTTGTTTCTCACAAACACATCACAGTTAACGGTGAAGTTGTAAACATTCCTTCATTTACTTTGCGCATTGGCGACGTCGTTGGCGTTCGTGAAAAGTCAAAGTCATTAGAGGCAATTACAGGATCCTTAACTGCTAGCAATAAAACTTTTGACTGGCTTGATTGGGATTCATCAAGCATGAGCGGTAAGTTATTGAATTTACCTGCAAGAGAAATGATTCCAGAAAATATTCGCGAGCAATTAATCGTCGAATTGTATTCTAAATAACCCTAAGCGATAGAAAATGGCAATATTGGATTTTCAAAAACCTGACAAGGTTATCATGCTCAACTCTGATGATTTCAACGGAGAATTTGAGTTTCGTCCGCTAGAACCGGGCTACGGAATTACTATCGGTAACTCCCTCCGTCGAATTTTGCTTTCTTCCTTAGAAGGTTTTGCAATTTCGTCTATTAAAATTCAAGGTGCAGACCATGAATTTACAACCCTTAAGGGTATTGTTGAAGACGTTACAGAAATTGTATTAAACCTCAAGCAAGTACGTTTCAAGCGTCAAATCGAAGGAACAGATACTGAAACAGTAATCGTCTCAGTTAGTAATCAACAACAATTAACTGCCGGAGACCTCGGTAAATTTACTAGTGCATTTCAGGTTTTGAACCCTGATCTAGTGATTTGCAATATGGAATCTTCAGTTAAATTTGAAATGGAGTTGACTATTGTTAAGGGACGTGGTTATGTACCTGCTGAAGAAAACAAATCGGCTAACGCACCATTTGGTACTATTTTTATCGATTCAATTTTTACTCCAATTGTAAATGTTCAATATAGCATTGAAAATTTCCGAGTTGAGCAAAAAACAGATTACGAGAAATTGGTATTTAACATCAAGACTGACGGCTCTGTACATCCTAAGGATGCTTTGAAAGAAGCTGCTAAGATTTTGATTCACCACTTTATGTTGTTCTCTGACGAGCGTATCACGCTTGATAGTGAAATCAAAGCTGAATCAGAAGAATTTGATGAGACTTCTTTGCACATGCGACAGTTGCTTAAAACAAAATTAGTAGACATGGACCTATCGGTTCGTGCGCTAAATTGCTTAAAAGCTGCTGACGTAGAAACCCTTGGAGACCTCGTATCCTACGCCAAATCTGATTTACTAAAATTCAGAAACTTTGGTAAAAAGTCATTAACTGAGCTTGAAGACCTCGTTGATAGCAAAGGCTTGACTTTCGGAATGAATGTCGCAAAATATAAATTAGACAGAGATTAAGATTTTAAGTCATGAGACACGGAAATAAAATAAATCACTTAGGAAGAAAGACTGGCCACCGCAAAGCGATGCTTCAAAACATGGCCTGCTCTTTGATCGAACACAAGCGCATTACTACAACTATTGCAAAAGCAAAAACCTTGCGCGTATTTATCGAGCCATTGCTCACCAAATCAAAAACTGACTCTACACATTCACGACGTGTTGTATTCTCTTACTTACAAAGTAAAGATGCTGTCACTGAATTGTTCAGAGAAGTAGCGCCTAAAGTTGCCAACCGTGAAGGTGGTTACACACGTATCATTCGCACTGGTTACCGACTTGGAGACAACGCAGAAATGTGTATGATCGAACTTGTTGACTTCAACGAGTTGTATAATAACAACGAAACGAAGAAAACAACTCGTCGTTCACGTCGTGGTAGTAAAACAGCCGACACTGTAGCTACTGCTCCAGTTGAAGATGTTGCAGCAGTTGAAGAAACACCTGCAACAGAAGAAGCTACTGTAGTTGAAGAAGCTCCTGTAGCAGAAGTTGTAGAAGAGGCACCGATTGCCGAAGAAACAACTTCAAATGAAGAGACTCCAGACTCAGAAACTGATGCATCTACATCAGAAGAAGAGAAAACTGAAGAATAATTCAACAATTTGTTGATAAAAAAGGCGGACAATGTCCGCCTTTTTTGTTTTTATCCTGTTGCGTTTTTAGCAAAGTCCGTAATTTTGGAGAAAATTTATAAATGCAGCAAAATCAAGCAGCCATTCTACTATTAGCAGATGGCACGGTATTCAAAGGCAGCGCCATAGGTAAAATAGGTACCACAGGCGGAGAAATCGCTTTCAACACCGGAATGACCGGCTACCAAGAAGTTTTTACTGACCCCTCTTACCTTGGTCAACTCTTAATTATGACCACCTCACACATCGGGAACTATGGTGTGCATCATGAAGAAATCGAATCTGCTTCGATTAAAATTTCAGGGCTGATTACCAAAAAATTCTCTAACGGATATTCTAGAGTGGCGGCAGAAGGTTCGCTTCAAGAGCTCATGGAAAAAAATAATACGGTTGGTATTTCTGACATCGATACACGTGCCTTGGTGCGTCATATCCGCAATAAAGGCGCCATGAATGCTATTATTTCATCAGAAATTCTTGATGTTGAAATACTGAAAGAAAAACTCAAAGAAGTGCCCTCAATGGAAGGCCTAGAGCTTTCTTCTCGTGTTACTACACAGGAGGCATATGAAGTCAGCAATGAAAAATCGCAATATAAAGTGGCACTTATTGACTTTGGAGTGAAAAAAAATATTATCCGTTGTTTGGTTGAGCGTGGTTGTCATGTAAAAGTTTTCCCCATGCATTCAACCAAAACAGAACTTGACGCATTTGATCCAGACGGTTATATGCTCTCTAATGGTCCAGGAGATCCATCTGTTATGGATCAAAGCATAGCACTTGTCAAAGAGATTGTTAATGACAATAAACCAGTTTTTGGTATTTGTTTAGGGCATCAAATTCTTGGCCTTAGCCAAGGACTCAAAACTGAAAAAATGTTCAATGGTCACCGTGGTATTAACCATCCGATACTAAATCTTAAAACTGGTAAAGGAGAAATCACTTCACAAAACCATGGTTTTGTTATTTCCAAAGAAAGCATAGCATTGAATCCATCGATTGAAGTAACCCATGAACACCTCAATGATCATACTGTAGCTGGAATCTCCATTAAGGACAAGCCCATATTTTCTGTACAATACCACCCAGAAGCATCTGCTGGTCCCCATGACTCTCGTTACCTTTTCGATAATTTTATCCACAACATGCAACAATACCAAGCAAAATGAGTTTTATTTCAAGCATTCACGCCCGTCAAATCCTAGATTCAAGAGGCAACCCAACCATAGAAGTAGATGTAATAACAGAAAATGGAGTTCTCGGACGAGCTGCAGTACCATCTGGAGCATCAACTGGAGTTCACGAGGCAGTTGAATTACGTGATGGAGATAAAAGTAAATACCTGGGTAAAGGTGTGCAAAAAGCGGTAGAAAATGTAAATACTACCATCCAAAATGCCTTGCGTGGGATGGATATTTTCGAGCAAAAAAAAATAGACTATCTTTTAATTGCATTAGATAACACACCCAATAAATCTAACCTTGGTGCCAATGCAATTCTTGGTACTTCACTTGCTGTAGCAAAAGCAGCAGCAGCTGAGGCAGGCCTGAGCCTATTTCAATACATTGGAGGAGTTGGAGCCGTAACAATGCCAGTACCCATGATGAATATTCTAAATGGTGGATCTCATGCAGATAACCTAATCGATATTCAAGAATTTATGGTAATGCCATTTGGTGCCGAAAGTTTCTCTGAAGGTTTGCGCTGGGGAACTGAAGTATTTCATCATTTGAAAGCAGTATTGAAAGAACGTGGGATGTCGACCAATGTTGGTGATGAAGGTGGTTTTGCTCCTAACTTAGGTTCAAATGAGGAGGCATTACAAGTAGTTATGGAGGCCATAGAAAAAGCTGGATTTACTCCTGGTGTAGATATGTTCATCGCTCTAGATGCTGCAGCCTCTGAATTTTACGACGAAGCTGCAGGTAAATACAATTTTACATCCACAGGGGAATCTAGATCTTCTGAAGAAATGGTAGCGTTTTGGGCGGACTGGTGTGATCGCTACCCTATTATTTCTATTGAGGATGGCCTTGCCGAAGACGATTGGGCAGGATGGAAACTTGCAACTGAAAAACTAGGCCACAAAATCCAATTAGTAGGAGATGATCTTTTTGTAACCAATTCAAAAAGACTTCAACAAGGAATAGAACAAGGCGTAGCAAATTCTATTCTTGTAAAGGTAAATCAGATTGGAACTCTTACAGAAACAATTGAAGCAGTTAACCTTGCTACACGTAACGGCTACACTTCGGTCATGAGTCATCGCAGCGGCGAAACCGAAGATAACACTATTGCAGACCTTGCTGTGGCCCTTAATTGCGGCCAAATTAAAACTGGGTCAGCTTCTCGTTCAGACCGTATGGCTAAGTACAATCAGTTATTGCGAATAGAGGAAGAGCTCGAAGAAGCTGCTGTATATCTAGGCCGCAATTTCAAGTTTATTCGCTAATTGAACGTCTTTAACCTTAGAGTTTACGCCTTAATCATTAATGAATTCAACGAAATTCTAATTTCGGATGAATATCGTTTTGGTCAATTTTTCACTAAATTTCCTGGTGGCGGTGTTGAACAAAAAGAAGGCATAAAAACTGCTTTGTTCCGTGAATTACAAGAAGAACTTGGCTTGGTTATTGACGATGCACGTTTTTTTTATTTCAACGATTTCCATCAAGAATCTGCATTTGATCAAAGTAACTTAGTTGCTTTTTATTACATCGTAGCATTGCCAAAGAGAGCTTTCAAAGCTGAGGAAGCATATAATATTCCATTTGAAATAGAGCAAGAGAAGCAACGCTGGGAGAAATTAGAAACCTTCCATCCATCGTCTTTAACTTTTCCAATCGACAAAATTGTATTGGAAAAACTAAAAGCGGATTTTACTTTTGAAAATTTGCAGCTACAATAAGATCTTTAGTGCCGTGTGTCCAAGAATAGAAACCTTCTCCTGACTTAACACCTTTTTTACCCGCCATTACCATATTGACAAGTAACGGACATGGCGCATATTTTGGATTACCGAAACCATCATGTAATACCTCTAAAATGGCTAAGCAAACATCTAAGCCTATAAAATCTGCAAGTTGTAATGGGCCCATTGGATGCGCCATTCCAAGTTTCATGACAGTATCAATTTCATGGACTCCTGCAACTCCTTCAAATAGGGTATAAATGGCCTCATTAATCATTGGCATAAGGATTCTATTGGCAACAAAACCGGGGTAATCATTTACCTCAACAGGGACTTTAGACAAACTGCGTGAAGTTTCCATAATAAGCTCAGTAACATCATCAGAGGTTGAATACCCTCGGATAATTTCTACTAATTTCATCACAGGAACAGGATTCATGAAGTGCATCCCAATTACTTTATCTGGGCGATTGGTTACCGCAGCAATTTTTGTTATTGAAATGGAGGAAGTGTTTGTTGCGAGTATTACCTCTGGCGCTGTAAGTGCGTCAAGATCTTTAAATATTTTTAACTTCAAGTCGACATTTTCTGTCGCTGCCTCAACAACCAACTCCACATTTTTAACTCCTTCAGCCATATTTGGATAAGTAGTCAGGTTTTGAAGTGTTTGCACTTTAGCTTCCTCAGTAAGACTTCCCTTTGCCACTTGCCGATCGAGGTTTTTTGTAATTGTTCCAATAGCGCGCTCAAGAGCCTGTTCTGAGACATCAATAAGGTTTACTTTATATCCAAATTGGGCAAAGACGTGGGCAATGCCATTTCCCATGGTTCCAGCACCAATAACTGCTACGTTTTTCATTTTTACAAGAGTTTGTACAAATATACTGCTCCTTTGAATTGTGTGCTAAAAATGAATACATTTTGATTTGATTATCTTTGTATCGATAGCTCATCTATGTACCAACGCATTCGTCATTATTTTACCAACTCCGGTTTGCTTCGCAATTCGGCAACTCTGATTGTAGGAACGGTACTTGCTCAGCTTATTCCCATTCTTTTTCAACCTTTACTCAGAAGGATTTTCACTGCTGAAGAATTTGGGACTGCAGCACTTTATGTAACGGCGGTAGGAATGATTGTAGCTGTGGCCAATCTAAAATATGAGAGTGCAATTGTTTTACCGGAGGATGAACAGGAAGCGAATCATTTAGTGGGTGGAGGAGTTCTGATTACCGCTCTGATATCCATAATTGTATGGATTATTATTTTTATTAATGAATCCTGGATTGCACAAAGGTTTTCATTGAATCTTAATGAGTCTCCTTATATTCATCTATTGCCTCTGAGTGTTTTTTTGGTGAGTAGTTTTCAATGTTTCAACCTATACTTAATTCGCAAGAAAGCATTTAAATACGCTGCTCAAAACAAAGTGTACCGCCGAACAACAGAAGCAGCGGCCCAAAGTACGAGTGGCTATTTTGGTAACAGTACTGGTTTGCTTTTTGGTAATTTAGTTGGCGATATCATTAACTTCTTTGGTGGATTTTTACAAGCAAAAAAAATGGGACTCCATTTTGCATTTAGCCTCAAAAGCATCATTCCTACTCTACAAAAATATTGGCGTTTTCCTGTTTATCATGCCTTCCCATCTTTACTCAATACAATTAGCCTTACCCTACCTGTATTTATTGTCAATGCAGCGTTTGGCAAGGCACAAACAGGACAATTTGACCTTAGTCGAATGGTACTCTCTTTGCCTATGGCACTTATCTCTATTTCACTCTCACAAGTATACTTACAGCATCAGGCAGAGCGCATTCGAAAAAAAGAAGCCATTGTACCCGATTTTAAAAAAGTTAGTCTCACCCTTCTACTTTTAAGTTTGCCACTCGCATTGCTATTGATATTTTTTGCATCACCATTGTTTGCTTTTATTTTTGGAGCAGAATGGAGATTAGCTGGCCAACTTACAGGCGTACTCATATTTGGTCAAACTATTAAATTCGTTGTTTCCCCATTAAGTTCTACCCTTGTTGCACTTCAGGAAGTACGCTTTAGTGCCATTTGGCAAATTCTTTACTTTGCCACAATGCTTTGGCTTTACGTAAATCCAGGGCAGGATATTCAAGAATTTGTTTGGCGCTATTGCCTCATTGACCTCACAGCATACAGCTTTTATTACGGCCTGATATATAACCGCGTTAAGCAATACGAAAATCAACGCGTATGAAACAATTGAGCGCATTGATAAAAGCACACCCCTTCCTTTTTAGTTATTTAGGGGTGTATGCTTTACTCCAAATCGGCCTCATATATCATTCTGGTCTCCGCTTTGCAATACCGCTACTTTTTCTATTTTTTATTCCTTTTTTAATCATATATAGCTTTCTTTCGCGGTGGTCATTTTCCATTTCAAGCTTTGAATTAAAAATAAAAAATTTAGATAAATACCTTTTTTTCTTAGCGCTATTGATTGTATTTATCCATTTCGGTTGGTTAGGAAAAATTCCTTTTATTGATGCCTGGAACGCTTCCAAACTCTCCGAAGCCAATATCATTCGCAAATCGAGTTCTTCAGGTCTACCTAAATGGTTGCACTATGCCAGTACTTGGACCATCAGAGCCTTACTTCCTACAACTGCCCTATTTTTTCTAAGTAAAAGAAAAATGAGCTGGTTTATTTTCAGTGTTGGACTTGGTTGTTTTTATGGCCTTGCACTCCTACAAAAAAGCCTCATATTTTGGATTGGATTTCCAGTTATTCTGTATTACTTGTTCAATAGAAAATGGTGGCATGGTTTGCTCAGCACAAGTATCATGATTGGTTTATTCTTAGTAGCAATATTTGCAAATAATCCACAATTACACGGAGGAGAACATGATCTTTCCCCACCACAATTAGAAAAAAAAGATCGGGCAAATATGGTTTCTGAGGGTGTTTTCAATCGTATTTTTATCATCCCGGGTAAGACCATGAGTATGTGGTTTACCCATGTGCCAAAGGATAAGCCTTTTCTTTACGGGCGTGATTTTGGTCTTTATGCTCGACTCATTGATCAAAAAGCAGTTGATTATAACCTAGAGCTATATGCTTTTTTCTACCCTGAATATGCCAAACAAGGTATAAAAGGAAGCGTGAATACCGCACATTTCATGCGCAGCTATGCCAATTTTGGTTGGTGGGGTCTTCCTATTTCAGCCATACTCCTAGCTAGTTTTTTTGGATTTTTGAACAACATTTATAGGAAAACCAATCCTAACTTAGCCTTTAGCCTTCAAATTTTCCCGCTACTTTTACTGAGTTCAGGTTCTTTGCTGACGCTACTCTTTAGCGGAGGCTGGGGGCTAATTTTAGTTCTAATCATGTTGAGCCCTTCTAAGGATAACCTAAATGTCTAGTAACTTACGTATTTGCCATCTGACGAGTGTTCACCTTGATGGAGACATTCGAATCTTTCATAAGATGGCGAAAACTATGGTGAATGAATTTGAGGTGCATGTAGTAGTACCAAATACCAAAACACGGATTCAAGACGGTGTAAACATCCATAGCTTTAATGCGGAAACTCAAATCCGAAGAAAACGAATGAAATATACTGTGGATAAGGTGTTAGCAGCTGCACTAACTATTAGTGCAGACATCTACCAACTCCATGACCCTGAACTTTTAAGGATTGCACCCCAATTACAAAAAACTGGGGCAAAGGTCATATTTGATTCCCACGAGGATGTACCCAAGCAAATCATGGATAAATTTTGGATACCATGGTTGTTCAGAACGATCATTTCACATTTCTACCAATGGTATGAGCAGCGCGTAACTAAAAAATTAAATGGTATTATTTCAGTTACACCTGGTATTTGCGCAAGGTTTGAACAATACCATAAAAAAGTTGCTCTCATCCGGAATTTTCCCTTAAAATCCGAATTTCCAATTCCAGATTGGAGCCAAAAGAAAGGAACGCATTTCTGTTATATAGGTGGACTATATGAATCTAGGGGCATCAGAGAAGTGGTATTGGCAATGAAAGATATTGATGCTGTATTACACTTAGCTGGTACATTCGATGATCCTCTACTACTTTCTGAACTCCAAAATTCAAGTTCTTGGAATAAAGTGATTTACCATGGTCAAGTTGAAAGAGAAAAAATTCAACAGATCCTTAGTCAGTGTAGTGTCGGAATTGTGACATTACATCCAACCCCGAGTTACAAAGAAGCATATCCCATTAAAATGTTTGAATATTTAGCTGCTGGTTGTAGCGTGCTTGCTAGCGACTTTACCTTATACCGTAATTTACTACAAGATTCACCATGCGCTTCATTCGTAGACCCACAGGATGTAGATCAAATCGCTAGGGAATTAAAGATTTTTACAACCCAACAACACCAGAACATCGAGTTGGGACGAAAGGCAAGGAGTCTTTTTGAGGCTCATTACAATTGGGAAAAAGAAGCCCAAAAGCTCAAAGAATTTTATTTTTCAATATAAATGCCAACAATTCAACGCCTTTTCAATTTATTTCTGATCGCATTTTGCGGAAGTTGGCTTCTATTCAAAACTTTAGCTGGCCCCTTTCTTATATTCTTGATTGTGTTGGCAGTTTTTGGTTTGTTACGAAAAGAAAACCAAATTAAATTTCAGGTTATTCACAGCACTTGGATATTACTTTTTATTTTTTATATCAGCTCCTTATTTTGGGCTAATACACCTGACTGGAGCGCACTCGAAAGGAAATTAGCACTGTTTGCCTTTCCTTTACTCTTTTCCTTCAAATGGAACAAGCCTCTACCAATAGCGCAAATGTGGTTGGCACATACCATTGGCTGCCTCGTATTAATAATTATTGCCTATTATGATGCATTGATGTGTACGCTTTCCCATGGCAACAGCGTAAGATGCTTTAGTACAACCTATTTCTCTCAACTTCATCACCCTTCCTATTTTTCAGCTTTTTTAATTTTCGCCATTACTGGATTGTTATTTCAAAAGGTGGCATGGTTTGCGTCAAAACCTCGTTGGTTAAGTTGGCTTATCATATTACTATTTGCAGGCATGCACATACATTTAGGATCATTGGCTGGTATTATTGCACTTTGTTTTATCCTTGTCATTTTTGCCGTTAAATCTTCAATGGTCTATTTGGGTAAGTTAAGGGGGATTATTGCCGGAATATTCATTCTTTTGACGAGTATTGCAGTTGCCCTTTCTAGTAAAGATATCCGAGCAGACGCACAAAATGCTGCCGATTTTACAAAACACTTTATTGCAAACCCGACCAAATTTGTAGAGAATAGAAAAGAACCACTTCAAGGAAATGAAGTTCGACTGATTCTTTGGACCGCTAGTGTTCAACTTGGTATTGAACATCCAATGGGATTAGGGCTAGGTGGCTTGGAGCCCGCTTTAGCAAAGAAACTAAAGCAATGGGGCTACCCTAAACAAGCAGAAAAAGAATTCAACCCTCACAATCAATTCTTACAAGTTTGGAATGAAATTGGACTTGTCGGATTATTCTTTTTCATTTGCCTTCTTTACTTGCTATTCATGGACTTTTACTCAAAAAAGGAATTAAGTAAGCTACTCTTATTAATAGCCTTTATTATTTATTGCTTATTCGAGAGTTTCTTACAAAGGGCCTCCGGAATTGTATTTTTCCTTTGCTGGTTTACTGTACTAAGTTATTTGCCAAAAAAAACATTGCAATGAGGTTATTGATACTTACGCAATATTATCCGCCAGAAATTGGAGCTCCACAAAACCGTTTGCACGAGCTGGCTATTCGGCTTCAAAAATACGGTATTGAAGTAGAAGTGCTCACTGCATTGCCTAACTACCCCACCATGAAAATACAAGAGGAGTATAGACATGGAAAGAAGCGTGAAGAAGAAATTGATGGTATAAAAGTACACCGGGCTTATATTTTCGTCTCTTCTTCCAAGCACATATTGTTGCGTTTACTCAACTATTTTAGCTTTGTCTGGACCTCTTATTGGCGTGGAAGAAGACTTCAAAAATTTGATTTCATAATGGTTGAAAGTCCTCCATTATTCTTGGGGTATAGCGCAATGGCATTGGCCAAATCACTCGATGCTCGACTCATTTTCAACGTCAGCGATTTATGGCCAGAAAGTGCCGAAAAATTGGGAATTGTCACCAACGGTTCACTTCTCCAGATGGCATACAAATTAGAAGCTAAATGCTACCAAAGTGCAAGGCTGATAACTGGCCAAACTCAAGGTATTGTAACAGATATTCAAATGCGGTTCCCCAAAAAAGAAGTTTATTGGTTACCCAATGGGGTGAATGCAGCATTTTATGATCCGGCTAAATTAACAACAAGTGATTTCAGAACTAAAAACGGATTCAAGCCAGAGGATATCCTATTTTTTTACGGAGGAATTCTTGGCCACGCTCAGGGCCTAGAGGTCATTTTATTCGCCGCTCAACAACTTAGTGATGTCAACAATATCCACTTTATTATTCAAGGTTCAGGTCCTGAAAAAGAGAAATTGATTGAGCTAAAGGAAAAGCTACAGCTGGTAAATGTTCATTTTTACCAGCCGGTATCTAAATCAGAAATGCCTAGAATTCTTCATGCCATTGACATTGCATTAGTGCCACTTAAAAATTTACCGCTTTTTCAAGGTGCAATTCCCTCCAAAGTATTTGAGGCACTTGCTATGGAAGTTCCCTTGCTTCTAGGGGTAGATGGAGAGGCTAAGCGTCATTTCATTGATCAAGCTAAAGCAGGATGGTATTTTGAACCTGAAAATGCCATAGAATTGGCCACAGTGATAAGATCTATTGTTGCAAATCCCGAAGATATTAAACGCGCGGGTGAAAACGGTAGAAAATATGTGAGCCAACATTTCAATAGAGATCAAATTGCTGCATCTTTGTACAAACGTTTAAGTCAACTGTTATGATTCCATTTTCCCCACCCCGTATTGACCAGGCAGTCATCGATGAAGTCACTGCAGCGCTTCAAAGCGGTTGGATAACAACAGGGCCTCGAACGAAGCAATTTGAAAAAGAAATTACAGCATACTGTGGTTCCAAAACCACGATAGCAGTAAGCGCATGGACAACTGGTATGGAAGTTTTGTTGCGTTGGTGGGGCGTTGGCCCTGGCGACGAAGTCATTTTACCTGCCTACACCTATTGTGCAAGCGCAAATGTAGTTTTGCATACTGGCGCAACACCAGTTCTAGTAGATTCAGATCCGACAAACTTTAATCTCTCAATAAGCGCTGTTGCAAGTGCAATAACTTCAAGAACTAAAGTTATTATGCCTGTTGATATCGGTGGCCTTCCCTGTGACTATGCTGCACTTTTTAAGTTGATTGAAGACAAAAGATCCATTTTTGAACTCAATTCACCCGAGCAAGAAAAACTTGGTAGGATACTCTTAGCTGCAGATGCAGCACATAGTTTTGGTGCTTTGTACAATAACAAGCGTGTAGGCAGTCTTGCCGACATCACAGTTTTTTCTTTTCATGCCGTCAAAAACCTTACTACTGCTGAGGGCGGTGCCATTACTTTTAATTTACCCGACCATTTTGATCATGAGGAAATTTACAAGACTTTCAACATGAAAATTTTACATGGTCAATCTAAAGATGCGCTCGCAAAAACTCAAAAGGGTGCTTGGCGTTATGACGTATTGGAGCCTGGCTACAAATGCAATATGACAGATATTCAAGCGGCAATTGGCCTCGTTGAGCTACGCAGGTACCAAGAAAATTTAGATCGTCGACTTGAGGTATTTAGACAATATGAGCGTGCCTTTTCCAAGAAATCTTGGGCGCTTTTACCCACTTATTCGACCCCTATCCTAGAAAGTTCATATCACCTCTATCAACTCCGAATTTTAGATTGCACCGAAGCACAACGCGATGCCATCATCGAATTAATTTTTGATCAAGATGTAGCAGTAAATGTGCATTTTCAACCTTTGCCTTTACTCTCTGCATATAAAAAATTAGGCTATCAAATTGGGGCTTATCCTAATGCCTACTCCCATTATTCAGCAGAAATTTCGTTACCTGTTTATTATGATCTTTTAGATACCGAGGTGCAAACCATCATTGAAGCGGTTTGTACTGCTGTAGAAAAATTACTTTAATGAATAAGATATACCTCGTCCTGCTTTTGTTACTACCCTTACTTTCTAAGGCACAAGATTGGTCAAATAAAGGAACACTTGATTGGCCGATATATCAAAAAGATTTAATTGATACCTGTGATGTAATTCCATTGGGTGTAGACTTTGGCGCCTGTTCTATGGCACTTGGTTGGGCACTTACTGACTCAGGATGTGTGGTGCTTTCAGGCTGCGGATGGATTGGCAGCGATGGCAATGATTACACAAGCTCTTTTTTTAGTTCAGCTAATGATTGTAATAATGCATGTGTGGAAGATACAGTAATCATGTTGAATTGTATTGATACTAACTTAATTGACCTCCAAGTATTCTGCCCAGGGGTAATTGATCCGGTCTGTGGCTGCGATTCTGTAACTTATCAAAATGAATGCGTGGCAATTTACTACCATGGTGTAAGTTCATTTTATCAAGGGCCTTGCGTGAGCAATGGCATTCAAGTATCCGATAATACAACAATTAAGGTCTTTCCTAATCCAAGTAAAGGCGTATTTTGCTTAGAAAACCTACCTGCAAATGCAACCATTATTTGTACTGATCTACTGGGAAAATCAGTATATCAAATCACTACAAGCGAAAAATCCATCGATATTGAACTCGGAAATCTGCCCAAAGGATGCTATTTATTAAAGGTAAACGGTAATTTATTGGAAAAATTACTGATAGAATAAATGACTTTTACAGCTACTGTAATTGCGCTAAGTATTTCTACTGAATTGATTGAGCAATAGGATAATGAACTTTGAATCAAATCAAGATTCATTATGTTCATCAAAACCTACTCCAGCGCCGTTTTTGGTATTTCAGCCACCACCATTCAAGTAGAAGTTAATATTGATATTGGGATTAATTTTCACTTAGTAGGTTTACCAGACATTGCCGTTAGAGAAAGTCATCAGCGCATCAAAGCTGCATTTCGAAATAATAAACTTCATTTTCCAGGCAAAGAGGTTACGATTAATCTATCTCCGGCTGATATTCGAAAAGAAGGATCTGTATTTGACCTACCAATAGCCATTGGTATTCTGGCAGTTACCAAACAAGTAAAAGACAAGCGCTTAAGCGAACTTTTATTACTTGGGGAGTTATCTTTAGATGGTAGCATTCAGCGTACCAAAGGAGTTTTAGCTATTGCGCTACAGGCAAAATCAGAGGGATTTAAGGGGCTTATTGTACCACTGGAAAATGCGCATGAAGCTGCAATTGTTAGTGATCTTGAAATTTACGGTGTACAAAATATTCAAGAAGTTATCGCCTTGCTCAATGGAAAAAAAAGCATAAACCCAACACCCACTATTGGCCCAAAAGAGTTCGAGCAACTCACTACATTATCCAGCTTAGACTTTGCTGAAGTCAAAGGTCAAATGCATGTCAAACGCGCATTTGAAATAGCGGCAGCCGGATCTCACAACCTCATACTAGTAGGTCCTCCTGGTGCAGGTAAATCAATGTTAGCCAAACGATTACCTACAATATTACCTCCCATGACCTTAGAAGAAGCACTCGAAACCACGAAAATTCATAGCGTTGCAGGTAAAAAACGTGGCGCTGGTATTGTATCCCAACGTCCCTTCCGCAAACCACACCATACCATTTCAGACATCGGGCTTATCGGTGGAGGAAGCTACCCACAACCTGGTGAAATCTCCTTGGCACATAATGGCGTGCTATTTTTAGATGAGCTACCGGAATACAAAAGACATGTTTTAGAAGTATTGCGTCAACCGCTCGAGGACCGATCTGTGAATATTTCACGAGCACGGTTTTCCCTAGACTTCCCGGCAAACTTTATGTTGATAGCTGCCATGAACCCTTGTCCATGCGGATTTTTAAACCACCCTGAAAAAGCATGTGGTTGTCACCCGAATGCAGTACAACGATACCTACAACGCGTCTCTGGTCCATTACTAGATCGAATTGATATGCACATAGAAGTAAGTCCCGTCAAATATGCCGAACTGAACCAAAACCTTCCCTCTGAAAATAGCCAAGAAATTAGACTTCGTATTTTAGCGGCAAGAAAAATACAGCAACAACGATATCAAGTTTTTGGCTTGCATGCCAATGCACACATGAGCAGAAAACATGTTGAGCAATTCTGTCAACTCAGCCATGAGGGTCAACAAATTCTTCAAAATGCCATGAAAAAATTAGGGCTTTCTGCTCGCGCTTATGAACGCATACTTAAAGTAGCTCGGACCATCGCTGACCTCGATGGAAGTAATATGATTTCAACTGCACATCTTTCCGAAGCCATTCAGTATCGAAATTTGGACAGGAGTAACTAACTGATAAATGAGTTGTTAGTTCTATATCAATTATATTTACAGAAAAGAAATCGTGCCCTACTCTTTATACAAACACTTCCTTTTGGTTATCCTTGGATTGTGCTCAATACGCCTTGTAGTTGCCCAGAATCTCTATGCGGTCTTGAAGCAAACCATCCTCTTTTCACAAGGTGCATATTGCGCATTAAGTCCTCATGAGAAATCAAAACAATTGATTAACTTCGGGAACTCTTATCTGATTAAATGCTAAAAAATATACTCTTCTTGCTTGTCATTTTTGTTGGACAGCAATTTCTTGCACAAGATTTTGTCATTCGTGGATTTCTTCACGATGCCTCTAATGGAGAACCAATATCCGATGAACGGGTAAAAGTACTCAAACAAGATAGCACTCCAGTTGCAGTGGGATATTCTAATATTGCTGGTTTCTTCTCGGTACCCAAACTCCAAATGGGCAACTATATTTTGAAAGTTGAAAAAGGTAAATTCGAACGCAGCTATATCAATGTAGAAATGACAGCTGCAAAAAAAATATATGATATAGGTTCTTGGAATCTAAATCCGAATGTGCTCAATATTAGAGATGTACGTGTGAGCAATGAAGCTAAAGCTAAAAAGCAGCAAATCGGTATGTCGGAAATTAAGATGGACAAACAAGCTGTTGAACGAATCCCTATGTATGGGGCAGAAAGCGATATTGTTGGAGCTTTAAGTGTGACTCCAGGCGTAGTTACTACAGGTGATCAAGGTGGTCAGTTGTATGTGCGTGGGGGTACTCCCATTCAAAACAAAACGCTACTTGATGGTATGACCATTTACAATCCTTTTCATTCTATTGGGTTCTACTCCATTTTTGAAACGGAACTCGTTAAATCAGTTGATATTTATACTGGTGGGTTTGAATCTAAATACGGTGGTAGAATTTCATCCATTATGGACATCACTTACCGAGACGGAAACCGAAATAAATTTTCTGGTAAAATATCAGCTTCACCGTTCATGAGTAAAGCTGTTCTTGAAGGTCCAATCGGACACAAAAACAAAGATGGGCTTGCTAATGGATCCTACATGTTTACAGCTAAACATTCCTTGCTCGATTATACCAGTAAGTCGCTTTATCCTAGTGTCAACGATGGCAATGGCCTACCATTTAACTTCACTGATTTATACGGTAAAGTTACTTTCAATGGAGAGGGCGGTTCAAAAGTTAGTTTTTTTGGTTTCTCCAATCAAGATTCTGTTAATTACAACGTAGCTGACTTGAATTGGAACGCTGCAGGTGGAGGCTTGAATTTTACCCTGGTACCAAGCAGTTCACCAATTTTTATTCGCGGCCATGTTAATGGAAGTAATTATGAAACTACTTTTCAAGAAATCGGCCAACAACCTCGCTATTCAAAAATTGGTGGCTTTGATCTTGGTTTTGATTTCACATTTTTTCAGAAAAATGAAAGTGAGCTGAACTATGGATTTAATTTGAGTGGCTTCAATACTGAATTCATCACATTTAACGAACTTGAAAGAAAAATTGAGGCCAGTAATTTCACCACGGAAATCGGATCATACGTTAACTATCGTTTGGTCACTCCACGTTGGGTTTATCAGGGTGGTTTGCGCATGCAGCTTTATGCGTCACTCAATACCGCATCCATTGAGCCGAGAATCGGTGCAAAATTCAATGCGACAGATCAACTTAGATTCAAATTTTCAGGCGGCCGCTTCTCCCAAAACTTTACCTCAGCTTCTTCTGATAAGGATGTAGTAAACCTTTTCAATGGACTACTTTCTGCTCCTACCAATGTACAAGATCAATTCATTAACGAATACCAACAGGTCTCCGAGATTAAAAATGGGTTACAATATGCATGGCATGCGATAGCTGGTTTTGAATATGACATCAACAAATATTGGAATGTTAATATAGAAGCTTACTATAAGTATTTTGACCAACTTAGTAATATCAACCAAAACAAGTTATACAGTGACATCGCTCAATTTGAACTAATTGACGATGTATTCAAAAAAGATTTCATAATTGAATCTGGTCAATCTTATGGAGTTGACGCCCTTATCAAATATGCCAAAGATCGGATCTTTCTATGGGGTGTTTATTCATTGGGGCACAATACGCGTTGGGATGGCTTTAATACTTACTTCCCTGTTTTTGACAGACGTCACAACATCAATATTGTTGGGTCTTATGCTTTTGGTAAAAAGAAAAAAACTGAGCTCAACATCCGATGGAATTTAGGGTCTGGATTACCTTTTACCCCAACGGCTGGTTACTACCAACTTGAAAATTTTGGAGAAGGATTAACTACAGATTATGTCACGAATAATCCAAATAGTATCGCAACATTACTAGGTACTTTTAACTCACAAAGATTACCCGCTTATCATCGACTTGATATTACTGTGAAACATAGTATTCAAACAAAAAATAAAGCAAATCTAGAAATCGTATTAGGTGTAACCAACGCATATAACAGGAACAATATTTTCTATGTCAATCGTGTTACAAACGAAATCATCTACCAGTTCCCGGTACTACCAAGTCTAGGTATCAGTTATAAATTTTGAAATGGCAAAGATCAGGGCTTTTAACGGTATTCGTCCAGTTCGGAGTAAAGTTCATCTAGTGGCAACAAGGCCCTATTATTCCTACAAAAAGAACGTGCTCAAAGCCAAGTTAGAAGATAATCCCTTTACTTTTTTGCACATCATTAATCCAGAATTTGGTGCGCAATTTAAAACAAAACCCAACTCCACTGATCGTTTTTTACAAGTCAAGCAAAGATTCAATGAATTTATTGCAAAAGGTATATTAATTAGAGACCAACAAACACATCTTTATATTTACCGACAATCAAAATCAGGTTTTTCAATTTCTGGTTTTTTTGCCGGAGTCAGTGTAGATGACTACCTGTGTGGTCAAATCAAGATTCACGAGCAAACGCTAACTGCTAGGGAGGATGTTTTTACAAACTATCTACACACTGTTGGCTTTAATGCCGAACCAGTACTACTGACCTATGAAGGACAAGCTCCAATCCAACAAATGATTGATAAATATCTTGATACACGTCCAGAATACGAATTCACTACAACCGATTGTATCACACATGAGGTTTGGTTGTTGAGTCCTGAAGATTCTGGAGTTGTTTGTGAAGCTTTTGAGAAAGTCCCCTCTCTTTACATTGCAGACGGACATCACCGCTCTGCCTCTTCAGCGCGCTATACCCAACAATTACGCCAAAAAGGAGCTGCCTATCCTTCAGCTGCCGACTATTTTCTAGGATACCTTGTCGATGAACGTGAAGTGCAAATTGCAGCGTTTCATCGTCTATTGAAATCAGCAAATGGCCTTGATCTAAAGGGGCTCATGGCCATATTATCCACTGAAGGAAGTCTATCTATTTTACCACATGCACAACTTCCCACAAAGAAGCACGACATCCATATATATATGGAAAAAACTTGGCTAAAATTAAGTCCTAATCTTCATTTCATTAACGATCAGGATCCAGTCGAAAGACTTGATTCATTCATTCTCTCAGATCTGATACTGAAGCCGGTTTTTGGTATTATTGATCTCAAAACATCGGATCAAGTAGAGTTTATTCCGGGAAATGAACCCATTCAGAAAATGATTGATGCTATTGATAGCGGGAAATTTGAAATCGCCTTTTTACTCCACCCTGCGAGTATAGAAGAAGTGAAAAAAGTAGCAGACGCAGGACTAAACATGCCTCCTAAATCTACTTGGGTTGAACCTAAATTAAGGAGTGGGCTCACCATATATTCACTTGAAGGATGATAAAAGAAAAATTAAAAGTAGTTAGGGATGAAATCCCTCAACATGTGACCCTTATTGCTGTTTCCAAGACAAAACCTATTGAAGATCTACAAGCAGCATATGACGCAGGTCAGCGTCATTTTGGAGAAAATAAAGTTCAAGAGATAGTAGAAAAAGCCAAGCAGCTACCTACAGATATTCATTGGCACCTTATTGGTCATTTACAGACCAATAAAGTAAAATATATGGCAGGCTTTGTAAACCTAATACATGGAGTTGACAGCCTCAAACTAATGGAAGAAATTAATAAACAAGCAAAAAAAGCTGGCCGAATCCAAGACATCCTACTTCAATTTTACATTGCACAAGAAGACACCAAGTTTGGACTAAACCTTCAAGAAGCTATGGAAATACTAGACTCCCAATCGTTCAAACAACTTAAATTCATACAAGTTTGTGGTGTTATGGGCATGGCTAGTAACACCTCTGATCACAACCAAGTAGCCAGCGAATTTCGGACCTTGAAACAATTTTTTGAAACCCTGAAACAGAATTATTTTCAAGATCAGCCTTGCTTCAAAGAAATATCTATGGGTATGAGTGGTGACTACCCTATTGCGATAGCAAATGGGAGTACTATGGTTAGAGTTGGGAGTAAAATTTTTGGTGGACGCTAAATCGTTCGTTACACATCAAAAATGAGTGATGAAATCTGCTCATTTTTAAAATATTGTTCGGCAAGCGCCTGAATTTCTTCTGCACTTATTTTGTCAATTGCCTGATGCATTTCAGCAATCGTATCTATTTGACCAAAAGCTAACATACTTTTTCCAAGCCCTTGCATGAGCCCTGAATTGACATCCATACTTAGTGCTAAATGTCCTTTATACTGTTTTTTTGCTTGTGCGAGCTGACTGGCAGTTAATGGTTTAACAGCTAATTTTTCAAGTTCTTTTGCAATCAACAATAGTGTTTTATTGACATTTTTTGCCTCAGATCCGAAGTATATTTGCCAATATCCGGTGTCGGCAAAAGTGTGGTAATTGGCCTCTATAGAATAGGCATAGCCATATCGTTCTCTAATAGAAATGTTTAATCTTGAATTAAGAGCTGGACCGCCCAATATATTGATTAATAAAGACATAGCAACACGTTCATCCTGATGGTAACTAGGGGCCAATCCTCCCAAAACAGCATGTGCTTGATAATTTGCTTCTTTTAGTATTTCATTGAACGGTTGCGCTTGCTTAAATGGATGTGGTGTAGCACGCTGTGCAGTAAGTGGCATGTTAGCCAATGCAGCTTCTAACAATGCTTTAAGACGTGGTAATGCTACATTCCCTACAAATGAGACCACTAAATTATCAGCTGTAAAATATTGCTGAACATAGGACTGGAGATCTTGCTGTGTAAAAGCTGTTACACTTTCTTTAGTTCCAAGTATGTTTTGTCCTAGAGGATGGCCTGCGAATAGCTTTGCATCAAAGTCATCGAATATTTTATCACTCGGCGAATCTAGGTAAGAATTAATTTCATCTAGAATCACTTCTTTTTCCTTTTCAATTTCTTTTTCAGGAAAAGTTGAATTAATAGAGATATCGGCCAATAAATCAATGGCCCGTTGTGTATGCTCTTTTGAGAATGAAGCATACAAGCACATTTCTTCTTTTGCGGTATATGCGTTAAGCTCACCTCCTACCGCATCAATTCTTGACAAAATATTTAACGCTTTTCTTTTGTTGGTTCCTTTAAACAAACAATGCTCCAAAAAATGGGCCAATCCAATTTGCTCAGGTGACTCATGACGCGAGCCCGCGGCAAAGAAAAACCCTAAATGTGCCACCTGACTCGGGACTTTTAAATACACCAAGCGTGTACCATTAGACAATACTTCACAAATCGGTTGGTAGGCCTTCATTTAGGGATTCAGGAGTTTGGTTTTCCAAGTATTTTGACTGAATTCATAAGCGCGTCTTTCGTGCAAGCGAGATGGTTGACCTTGCCAAAACTCTAGGTAGTGCGGAATGAGTGCAAGACCACCCCAATGTGCCGGCCTTGGAACTTCACCTGGGAATTGTTGATCAAATTGTTCAAATCGTTCAATTAGTGCCGTGCGTTCTGAGAGAAATGCTGATTGCTCAGAGGCCCAAGCACCAATTTGACTCTCTCTAGGACGAGAAGCAAAATAGGCATCTGAAATCGCAGGATCAATTGTTTGAACTTTTCCTTCAATGCGCACCTGGCGCATCAGTTGAGGCCAGAAAAATAACATCGAAGCATTTGGATTCGCATTCAGATCTTGCCCTTTATGACTATTGTAATTGGTATAAAAAATAAACTGCCGATTGAGCAATTCCTTTAAGTATAAAATTCGAGATGATGGTTGTAGGTCTGTATCCGCTGTACTTAAAACAAACGCGTTTGCTTCGTGTTCTTTGGCAGTAACAGCAGCATCAAACCATAGAGAGAACGCTTCAAATGGATCTGACGGCAAGGAACCAATAGCTGATGGCTGATCGAAATCTGCATGGTTTTCACGATATGTTTTCAACCATTCACTCATATCAATCAGTTTGTGTTTCGTCTGTTAATTCAGAATCTTTGTCATTGTAAAATACATCTTCATCCGTGAGATCGTCATCAGAGTCTGAGCCAGAAGCCGAAAATACCTGACGAATTGGGGTATGAGTTGATTCTTCTTCAAATTTTGGAGTATGTTGAACCGGTGATTGTACATCTTCTTCTCGATAAGGGAAGATTTCAACGATTGGAGAAGCGGTGATTGATACTACATTGAAGTCAATCATGAGAGTTGAGAGACTTTCTTCAATACGCTCATAAGCCTCTTTTACATGCGCTGCACTCACTAAAAAATTTTGAGAAATTGTTTTCGCTTTTTCACCATCTTCATCGATGCGATCATAGGTAACCTTGCACTTAAACCATTGTTCTGCGTCATCATATTGAAAAATATCATGAAGATCTGTACGGGCAATTCCTGTAACTTGAAATTCTCCACGGATACTAGATCCCAGCTCTTCATAGATGCGAGCTTCGGCATCGGTGAAGGTCATGGCCGCTAATAAATAAGGCTCAGAGACCCTTTTAAAGGTGCCATTTTCGAGTTGTTTAGTGTATTTGACTTTTACGGTAAACCAGCTATTCATTATTTGATGTTTAAATCTATTTCGTTTCTAATTAGGTCTTCTAAAGATTCGCGTTTTCGAATCAATTGTAGTTCATTGTTGTAATAAAGTACTTCGGCTGGCCGTAGTCTTGAATTATAATTGTTTGCCATTGAAAAAGCATATGCGCCTGCATTGTGAATAGCAAGGATGTCTTGCTCACTAACTTCATTCAATAGGCGATCATGACCAAGCGTGTCGCTTTCACAAATATAACCAACAACACTATATAATTTCTTCGGACCGTGGGCATTTGAAATATTTCTAATGTGGTGATAGGCATTGTAAAACATTGGACGTATCAGGTGGTTTTGGCCGCTGTCCACACCAATAAAAACTGTAGATGTTGTTTGTTTGATGAGATTAGCTTTTACAATTAAGTATCCAGCCTCGCTGACAATGAACTTACCAGGTTCAAACCACAACTCTAAAGGCCTGCCATACTCAGCAATAAATTCGTTAAATGCGGCACTAATTTTCTGACCTAGTTCTTCGATATTCGAGGTGATATCACCCTCTTTGTAGGCAACTTTAAAACCACTTCCAAAATCCATGAAGGTAAGGTCAGGGAATAATTTGGCTGCGTTGAATAACAGATTTGCTCCGGTCAAGAAAACGTCAGAATCCAAGATGTCACTACCCGTATGCATGTGTAATCCATTGATACGAATAGCGTAATGCTTCATGAGTCTTTCGATATGTTGGAGCTGATGGATTGAAATTCCAAATTTTGAATCGATATGACCCACAGAAATGTGAGGATTTCCTCCAGCAAAAATATGAGGATTAATACGAATACAACATGTAACAGACGATCCATACTTAGCACCAAATTTTTCTAGAGTTGGAAGGTTATCAATATTGATATGCACACCTAAATCTACCGCCTCAATGAGTTCATCGAAGGAAATTCCATTGGGTGTGAACATTATTTCATTGGGATCAAATCCTGCTCTTATACCTAAATGAACTTCTTCAATGGAGACCGCATCAAGTCCGGCACCATTAGCCTTTAATAGTTTGAGAATATTGATATTATTTAAGGCTTTTAAGGCATAATGTAGTTTTAGCTGCGGCACATTGAACGCAGTAAACAACTTTTGGTATTGTTGCGTAATCTTTTCAGCATCATAAACAAATAATGGTGTTCCAAATTGCGCAGCTGCGCTCAATAATTGACTGTCTGAAATCATGGGCGCAAAGATACGACCTTTCTTCGATTTCTTTTATCGTTTAAAGCCAAAAGGCAATAAGTTTTGTGCCGAATCTAAAACAATTATTTCTCCAGATCTTTGCATTAAAATCACCTCAATTGGCTCCTCTTGTCTCGTTTCACTCTCAAGGAGAACCTGACGGCAAGAACCGCAAGGTGAAAGAAGCGCCCCATCAGGCATTAGATCACCTTGAGCAACAATACATATTTTGATGATTGGATCATTTGGATGGTTTGCACCTGCATAAAATAAAGCAACACGCTCCGCACAAAGACCGGATGGGTACGCAATATTCTCTTGATTATTGCCTTCAATCACAACTCCGCTCTTCAATAGAAGACTTGCTCCTACCTGAAAGTTTGAATAGGGTGCATAAGCCCTTTCCATTGCGGCATTTGCAGCAGATAAAAGCATTTGGTCAGGGTCTGATAATTCTAAAGCTGAATTGATCAAACGATACGAAAAAGTAAAGTCTTGTGTCATCTAACCCTGTTTACGTTGAATGATCCTAAATGTTTCAAGATTTTATTTGATCAATGGGTCGGTTTACAGGTCTTTTTTAGGTAAATTCGCGTTTTAAGTTTTTTATGGAAGCAGACAAATCAAAAGCATCGTACGGCGTTGGAATGAGCATCGCGGAAAGTTTAAGTCAACAAGATCTCTCTACCTTAGATCTTGATCAAGTTTTAGCTGGAATGCGCGCCATCTTCAATGGAGAAACCACCCTCATTACACCCGAAGAAGCCAATCTTCATATTCAAAAATATCTGGACGCCCAGAAAACACAAAAATACGAAGTCAACAAGTTAGCCGGCGAGGCCTTCTTGGCAGACAATGGCAAACGAACTGAAGTTCAAACCACAGTAAGCGGATTACAATATGAAGTGTTGACAAAAGGTGATGGCCCAAAACCGGGCCCAACAAGTCAAGTTACAGTACACTATCACGGTACACTTATTGACGGTACGGTCTTTGATAGCTCTGTTGAACGTGGCTCACCTGCTACGTTTGGTGTAAATCAAGTAATTCGTGGCTGGACAGAAGCGCTTCAACTTATGCCTCTCGGCGCTAAATTCCGACTGACTATTCCTCAAGAATTAGCATACGGTGCTAACCCGCATCCAGGAGGCGCCATTCAACCTTACGCGGCACTTGTTTTTGATGTCGAACTTTTATCTATCGCATAACTCTCATTTCACATGAAAATATTTTCTCTTCTAGCGCTCTTTCTTACCCTTATTGCTTGTAGCGAGGAGGCTGTTACGTTCAAAACAGACAAGGAACGCTATTCCTATCTTTTGGGTGTAGAAATTGCCAAACCTTTTATTACGCAAGCTCCATTTAACAAAATGGACAAAGAACAAATGATCAAAGGCTTTGAAAATCCAGTTGAAGAAACTGAACTGAAAAAATGCTACCAAGATCTTGAGCTCCTACTTGGGCAAGATGGCAAAAGCTTTAACGAAAAATATAAAGAACAAGGGTCTTTCTCTGTAGGTAAAATTAACCGCGAGCGCTTCGACCATTATTTTGAAGAGCTAGATGCCAAAACATTGATCAACAGTGATTTTGTGAAGAGAGGTTTTGCAGACGGTCTTAACAAAAAGGATATTGAAGCGCTAAAAGGTCAAGATCGCAAGAAAATCATGGCTGGTTTTGAAGCGCTAATGAATCAAAAATATCAAAAAATTACTGCCGGATTCAAAGCAGAAGGTGAGGCATTTATGGTAGACAACAAGAATAAGCCGGGCGTTCAAACAACTCCTAGTGGTCTTCAATACATGGTGCTCAAAGAAGGCAAAGGACCAAAACCTGGTCGAGATGCTCGTGTAAAAATGAGCTACATAGGTATGAATCCGGATGGAAGTATTTTCGACCAATCACCAGCTGGTGAAGGTATTAGTTTTGGACTCAATGAGGTCATACCAGGCTGGACCGAAGGCGTTCAACTGATGAAAGTTGGATCCAAAATTCGCCTATTTGTACCTCAAGAGCTTGGCTATGCAGGCAATCCACCACAAGGAGCAAACATCAAACCTTACTCTCCACTGATCTTTGAAATGGAACTCTTAGCCATAGAAGAGGCACTTGCACCGAATACGGCAATGCCTATGCCCTCTTCGACACCACAATAATTTGTAACTTAGAAGATGCGTTTATTTTATTTCCTTACAGCAATCACACTCTTTGCAATCACCTTAAGTTCTTGCGAGGAAGATATCAAACTCGATGGCGACTTTGTCGAAACGGCAGTAGTTTATGGTTTACTCGATCAAGCTGACTCCATACATTTAATCAAAATAACCCGTGCATTTATTGGACCAGGTTCTGCCTTAGATATTGCTCAAATCCCTGATTCCAGTTATTTTGATCAAGTGGAGGCCACAGTTTCTGAGCTTGTAAATGGCCAAGTGACACGCACCTGGGAATTACTCGATACCATTATACAAGACAAAGACACCAATGGACTTTTTTACGGGCCGTTTCAAAAAGCGTATTATTTCAAGACGCTTCCAACAGGTCCCCTTGAGGCTATTCAAACATCGAGTAACCCTATGCTAAGTTCACTCAAACCAACCGCTACCTACCGATTCAAAGCAATTATTAATGATGGAGATTTTGAAGTAAGTGGAGAAACCGAACTCGTACATGGCATGACCTCACCCGCTGCCTCTCAAAATTTCACCTTCAAATTTGCAGCTGATCCAGGTACATACATTTCAACAGCAGTCTCCATATCAAATACGGGGAACGCTCACATTACAAGCGCCCATTTAGATATTTTATTCAACGAACACCAAGGCTCGATTGCCAACGAAAAATCTTTTCGATGGAAACTCGGAGAAGCAAGCGTGGAACCATACAGCTCGAGAATTTACTCTGCTGTCGGTAGAACATTTTATGATCTAGTAAAGGCGAATATCAGCAACGATGCAACTATAGACAAACGCACTTTCAAAGCTATACGCGTCATCTTAACTGGTGGTGCAGAAGCACTTTATAACTATATGAGCGTTAATTCACCAAGCTCTACTTTAGCCCAAAGTAAACCAACTTTCACTAATTTAAGTGTAAGCAACGGCAAACGTGTTGTAGGGATATTCTCTTCGCGTCAAACCGTTACCTACTACAAACCTTTCTATACCTCTCCACAACAGGCCTATATTAGAGCCATTGATAAGAAATCAACACGCGAACTCTGTACAGGACCAATAACTGGATTCCTTCTCTTTTGCTCCAATCATCCTGGAGACAACGTAGTTGGACAAGAAGAGTCTTTTTCATGTAATTAGATGACTGAGCGCCAGACACTCTTTGCCGATGTCTTGCTGCCGGTCCCAATGCGGCAGGTATTTACATATAGAGTGCCATTGGAGTTTAATATGCACATGAGAAGTGGCATACGTGTGCTTGTGCCATTTGGAAAAAACAAACTGCTCACGGGCTTAATCACAAATGTCCATGAATCTGTACCACAAAACTACCAGGCCAAATACATTGATACCATTCTTGACGAACAACCAATCATAACAGGCAAACAACTTGCTTTTTGGGATTGGATTAGCACCTATTATATGGCGCCAATTGGCGACGTTATGAATGCCGCTCTCCCAGCCAACTTTAAATTGGCAAGTGAGGCTAAATTTTGCATCCATCCAGATGCACCACTTCAAAAACCTGAACTTAGTGCGCGTGCTGAAGAAATCCTTGATTTACTCACCGTTGAGAGTCAATTGAGCGGTAAAGAACTAACTGAACGCTTGGGCATAAAAACCATTCAACCCTACCTTAAGAAACTCTTAGAACTCAAGCTTATTGCTAGTGCAGAAGAAGTTCAAGAGCGTTATACACCCAAAACACAACTTTTTTATTTTTTACAAATAGAGTTTCAGCAAGAAGAACAATTAAGTATTTTACTCAATACTATTGAACGCAAACCAAGAGCCGAAAAACAAGTCCATGCCTTACTGCGTTTCATCCAATTGGCAACAGAAGCCGGTAGTTTATCTGCACCTGTTTCAAAGTCAGTTTTATTGAAATATGATGTCAGTTCTTCTGCACTTTCAACACTGGAAAAACAAGGAATACTTCAACTCGAAAGACTACAAGTTGACCGATATACAAGCATAGGAGAAGGAAAGGGCTCGTTTAAACCATTAACAGAGGTTCAGCTAAGTGCACTCCAAGAAATAGAAATTGGTTTCACTCAAAAAGACGTAAGCTTATTTTATGGTGTAACGGGATCTGGAAAAACGGAAATATACGTGCAACTTATTCAGACCTATCTTGACCTCGGCAAGCAGGTACTCTTTCTAATTCCCGAAATTGCACTTACTACTCAGTTAATTGGACGTTTACAACATTATTTTGGAGATTTGGTAGGCGTATATCATAGTCGCTTCAATCAGAATGAACGCATAGAAATATGGAATCATGTTCTGGCCAATGATCCAAATAAATTTAGAATTATTATTGGAGCCCGAAGCTCGGTTTTTTTACCCTTTGCTGATTTAGGTTTAGTAATTGTAGACGAAGAACACGAAGCCTCATTTAAACAGTACGACCCCTCACCTCGCTATAATGCACGCGATGCTGCAATTGTGTTAGCCAAATTACACAATGCAAAAGTACTGCTAGGTTCGGCAACACCATCTATTGAATCTTATTCAAATGCGCAGCAAGGTAAATATCATTTGGTCCGTCTCCAAGATCGTTACAAAGGTCTGCAACTTCCACTTATGATTTGTGCCGATCTCAAGCGCGAAAAGCGACTCAAAAATATGCAATCGCATTTCTCAAGTTTACTGCTCGAGGAGATGAAACAAGCGTTGGCAAAAAATGAACAGATCATCCTCTTTCAAAATAGACGTGGCTACACACCAATATGGTCATGTGAAGTTTGCGCTTGGACCCCACGTTGCGAGCACTGCGATGTAAGTCTGACCTATCACAAGCATAGTAATATGCTCAAATGTCATTATTGTAGCTACACTACCCCACCCATTGGTTCCTGTACGAATTGTGGCAGCAATCGCTTGAGAATGATTGGCTTTGGAACAGAGAAAATTGAAGATGAGCTACAACTTATTTTTCCAGACACCATCTTTAAACGCATGGACCTCGATAGTACGCGCTCCAAAAATGCCTACGAAGAAATCATTGACAATTTTGCCAATCGCCGCATAGATGTTCTAATTGGTACCCAAATGGTCACTAAAGGATTAGATTTTGATCATGTTTCCTTAGTGGGGATATTAGATGCAGACATGTTATTAAATAGACCTGATTTTAGAGCATACGAAAGAGCCTTTCAATTGATGTCTCAGGTTGCTGGAAGAGCAGGCAGAAAAGAAAAGCAAGGCAAAGTCGTCTTACAAAGCGCACAAGCAGAACACTGGGTTCTTGAACGTGTAATGGCGCATGATTTTATTGGTTTTTATGAAGTAGAAATTGAAGAACGCCAGCGCTTCTTTTACCCACCCTTCTACAAAATCATTCAATTGACGCTCAAACACCAAAAAGAAGAGGTAGTTCAAGAAGGCGCCCAATTTCTTGCCGACCAGCTGCGCGAGGTTTTCAAAGAACGCGTCTTGGGACCTGAATTTCCAATCATCAAGCGCATTCAAAATAAGTACTTAAAGGAGATTAAGCTTAAAATCGAACGAGGGGCACCGGATAAAAAAGTGAAGGCAAAAATCTTACAAGACATAGATTCGTTCTATCAAAATGTAAAATTCAAAGGAATCCAAATCAGCATTGATGTAGATCCGATGTAAATAAAAAAAGGAACCTTTCGGTTCCTTTTTTTATTTATCCTAGGTAACTTTTCAGTACCTTATTTTTATTGGTGTGCTTGAGTCGGCGAATAGCCTTCTCCTTGATTTGACGCACGCGCTCTCGGGTGAGCTCGAATTTATCGCCAATTTCTTCCAAGGACAATGGTGCTTTACCGTCAAGACCATAGAACATGCTGATTACTTCACTTTCACGAGGTGTAAGGCTTGTCAATGATCGACGGATATCTGAGCGCAAAGACTCTAAAGTTAGACTTGCCTCAGGACCAGGAAGTGAATCGCCCTGCATGACGTCATACATGGTTGAAGTGGAATCATCACCCTCAATAAGAGGCGCATCCATAGAGATGTGACGGCCGTTCTGAGAAAGTGTTTGTTTTACTTCTTCTGGAGTAACATTCAAAAATTCAGCCAATTCATCTGCAGATGGTGGACGTTCAAATTTCTGTTCAAGCTCGGAGTATGCCCGATTAATCTTGTTAATATTACCAATTTTATTCAATGGTAAGCGTACAATACGTGCTTGTTCAGCTAAAGCTTGAAGTATCGACTGACGAATCCACCAAACGGCATAGGAAATAAATTTAAAACCACGCGTTTCATCAAAACGTTCCGCGGCTTTGATTAGACCTAAGTTACCCTCATTAATTAAATCGGGTAAAGCCAACCCTTGGTTTTGATATTGCTTGGCAACGGATACGACGAAGCGTAAATTAGCTTTGGTAAGTCGCTCGAGCGCAATGCGGTCTCCTGCCTTGATTTTACGGGCGAGCTCTACCTCTTCGTCAGCGGTAATAAGGTCTACCCGACCAATTTCTTGTAAATATTTGTCTAAAGATGCGGTCTCTCTGTTGGTGACCTGTTTTGCGATTTTTAACTGCCTCATATTTTCTAATTGCCTTCCTTTGTACTGATAATATTAAGAAAGGTTCGACTTCAACGCATTTTTTTTTACTGTGTTACAAATTTTTGAGCCAACACCGTCATTTACTGCATATTTTACGGAGTTCATCGATAATTTTTTTTTACCCACATTAGCGTTTGCCTAACCTTTTATACATTTCGTACACTATTACCCACACTTCAGGCGTTAAATTTATATGGGTCAATATCTCTCCAATCGATTTTGTTTAGAATGCGGCACAATACTTAAAGGCCGAAGTGATCAAAAATTCTGCTCAGATTACTGCCGAAATACATTTAACAACCGCAATAATGCACCAAAATTGGTACTGCAGCGACAAATCAATCGAATCAATTTACGTAATCAACAAATCCTAGCATACATACTTATCATTGAAAAAAAACGTCGCGTACAAGAAATTGAACTCCTCAAAAAAGGATTTAATTTTCAATACCAAACGCATTACAAAAGCTTAACAAATGGCAAACGCTATATTTTCTGTTACGAATATGGTTACCTTAGGCTAACGGGTAAGGATCTCTACATTGTTCAAAACACGAGCTCAATAATAAAATAATACGATGAATAAAGAAACTTATTTGGGGACAAATCAACGCGCCGCACTTTACGAACTTAGACAAACCAGACAAGCAAAAGAATTAATTCTATTTATTCACGGATTCATGGGTTTCATGGATTGGGGTGCTTGGAATTTGGTGCGTGATTTTTACAATCATTCAGGATACGACTTCTGCCGCTTCAACCTGAGCCATAATGGCACAACCATAGACCAACCCTCTGTATTTTCAGATCTTGAAGCTTTTGGAAGGAATACATACTCTATTGAAGTGAGTGATACCCTTAGTTTGATCGCACATCTGGAATCTAAGTATGGAAGTTGGGAACGCATACATTTGATTGGACACTCCAGAGGAGGCGGAACCGCTATCTTAGTATCTCAACATTGGAACTTTATGTCTGTACTTGGGAAAATCTGCACTTGGGCTGGTATTTGCGATATTCAACGGAGGTTTCCTGATGGAGCAGAATTAACCAATTGGGAGAAAATCGGTATCCGGTTTGTTAAAAATAGCCGAACTAACCAAGACCTACCCCAAAATTATAGTCTATACAGGGATTTTATTGAAAATCAAGCGCAATTAGATATCCTCAAAGCCGCAAAGAAATTAAAAGATAAGCTACATGTATTTCATGGAGACCAAGACCTCTCGGTTCCACTCTCTGAAGCGTATGAAATAGCGAATGAAGCAGCAACAAAAGTGATCGAAATAAGTGGAGCCAACCATGTTTTTGGGGCCATACATCCTTGGAATGAAAAAGAATTGCCCGCTGCCTTGGAAGAATTATGTACAAAGACCCTGGCCTTATTATAAAATAAAAAAGCCAGTAAGAATACTGGCTTTTTTGGGGAGGAAGACGGGTCTCGAACCCGCGACCTTCGGAACCACAATCCGACGCTCTAACCAACTGAGCTACAACCTCCATTTTGGTGGGGGCAAATATACAAAATCTTCTTGATATTTTAAAAAGTACTTTTTTAAAAAAGACGAATATTCTATACCTACCTTTGTGTGCATTCACATAACCGTTCTTAATAAATGAAACCTCAATTCCTCTTTACCCCCGAACTTCTAGCTAAAACAATGGACTATGATGCATACATGCAATTTTCAGAACAACTTGTAGCAGAAGGTCGAACAAGTGGGCCAAATCAAAGTGCACCATATATATACTATACTAAACTGAATTTTCAACGCATGAAACGGTTGAATAAAACAGTGCTCATACCTGAAAAGCTTGCTTTACTTTTGAAGCAAAAAGGAACAAATTGGCAATGGATTATCATTACCGAGCCTTGGTGTGGAGATGCAGCTCAATGTGTTCCCGTTCTTGAAAAACTAGCTTTAGCCGGAGAAAATATTCAAACGCTTTATCTATTGCGCGATGAGCATCCGTCAGTGATGGATGCCTATCTTACCAACGGCGGAAGATCTATACCTAAATTGATTTGCCTCGACTCAAATGGGGATGAAATTTATACTTGGGGGCCACGTCCATCTGTAATACAAGAAGTTATGAATCGCTTAAAGACAGATGGTGTTACCGAAATTGCAACAATTGTTGAAGCCATCCAAAAAGCCTACAACGACGATAAACAAAATGGAATTTACCAAGAATTTGAAGCGTTGCTTCAAGCAATATAGGTAAATATCACCTAACAAAAAGGGGCTCCAAATGGAGCCCCTTTTTAATTGGTTTATTTCTAAGATTAAAGTGTCCCTCGATTTTCTTGCTCTCTTTCGATGGCTTCAAATAAAGCTTTAAAATTCCCTTTGCCAAAAGACTGTGCGCCTTTTCGTTGGATAATTTCAAAGAACATAGTTGGACGATCAACAACCGGCTTGGTGAACAATTGCAATAAGTAACCTTCGTCATCGCGATCAATGAGAATACCATGCGATTTCAAAAGTTCTACATCTTCATCAATTTGACCCACCCGCTCTAATAAGTCATCATAATAAGTTTCTGGCACATACAAGAATTCCACCCCTCGGTCTCTCATCTCTGATACAGTTGCTACAATATCATTGGTAGCCACAGCGATATGCTGAACACCTGGTCCGTTGTAGAAGTCAATGTATTCCTCTATTTGTGATTTTTTCTTACCCTCAGCTGGTTCATTGATCGGGAATTTGATACGACCATTGCCATTAGACATCACTTTAGACATTAAGGCTGTATATTCAGTCGAGATATCATTGTCGTCAAAAGATACGATTTGAGCAAAGCCCATCACTTTTCCATAAAATTCTACCCAGTCATTCATTTCATTCCAGCCTACATTTCCCACCATGTGATCAATAAATTTCAGGCCAACTGGTTCTGGATTGTAGTGTGAGTCCCACTTTTTATATCCTGGCAAGAAAATCCCATTGTAATGCTTACGCTCGACAAAAATATGTACTGTTTCACCGTAGGTATAGATCCCAGAGCGCACAACCCATCCGCTTTCATCTTCTTCACGAGTTGGCTCCATATAGGGTTTGGCACCTCGTTTCGTTGTCTCTTCAAAAGCCTTAGTAGCATCTTCTACCCAAAGCGCGACTACTTTGACTCCATCGCCATGTTTATCGATGTGCGCATTTAAAGGGCCGCCCTCTTTTAATGGAGTAGTGAGGACTAAACGGATTTTATCTTGCTTGAGAACATATGAAACACGGTCTTTCATTCCGGTTTCAAGACCAGCATAGGCTTCTGATTGAAATCCAAAAGCAGTTTTGTAATAATGTGCACTTTGCTTGGCATTACCGACGTAAAGTTCGACATAGTCGGTACCTAAAAGTGGAAGGAAATCTTCGGCATCGTGAAATATTTTCTCGAGGCTGTAATCATAGTTTTGGATATCTTGAAGATTTTTAATTTCTGCCATTTTGTTCAGTTTATTTCAAAATTAGGGATTATAAGCGATTTAATGTTGCCAAGAAAACATATAGTCTGGTAATTCCATCTCTAGACCTCGCTTAGTTAATGAGAGTGGTTTAAAAGTATCTACCATAACGGCCAATTCTTCCGTTTCCTTTTTGCCAATACTGCGCTCATATGCCCCGGGATGTGGCCCATGGGGAATGCCTGCAGGGTGCAAAGTAATTTGACCCTTTTCAATATTGTTTCGACTCATGAAATCACCGTCTACATAATATAATACTTCATCGGAGTCTATGTTAGAGTGATTATATGGTGCAGGGATGGAATCAGGATGATAATCATATAAGCGCGGTACAAAAGAACACACCACAAAAGCGGCAGTTTCAAATGTTTGATGTACCGGTGGCGGTTGGTGGACACGGCCTGTGATTGGTTCAAAATCATGGATGGAGAATGCATATGGATAGTTATAACCATCCCATCCAACAACATTGAAAGGATGATGTGCGTATGTATAATCATAAAGCACATCTTGTTTTTTGATACGTATGAGAAAATCGCCAACTTCATTATGCGTTTCTAGTTCATGTGGTGGTCGAATGTCGCGCTCACAAAACGGAGCATGTTCTAACAATTGTCCAAACCAATTGCGATAACGTTTCGGCGTGTAAACAGGATGGAAGGATTGAATCACAAACAATCTGTTATCAGCATCATTGAATTCTAATTGATATATCATGCCGCGTGGAATCACTAAGTAATCTCCATAAGCAAAGTTGATGTTTCCCATCTGAGTACGCAGCCTACCTGATCCTTTATGGATGAAAATAATTTCATCTGCATCTGCATTTTTGTAGAAGTAGTCCGTCATACTTTTAGATGGAGCGGCAAGTTCTAGATATACGTCTGAATTAACAAGAACTGGCACCCTACTCTCAAGGTAGTCAGCGTTTGGCTTTAAGTCAAAACCTTTAAAGCTACGCATGAGCATATTTTTCTGAATACCAATCTCAGGGGCAATATTAGTTTGGGCTCCAATTGACTTCACAACTGTTGGTGGCTGAGTGTGGTAGAGCAAAGCCGACATGCCGTCAAATCCTATCGTTCCAAATAGTTGTTCGTGGTAAAGCGAACCATCTGGTTGACGAAAAACAGTATGGCGTTTGTGGGGAATATTTCCTAACTTATGATAAAAAGGCATCTTATTTGAGATTTATATAAACAAAACTAATCCATTACTTGAATCTAAGAAATGATTTTGGTCAGTTTTCGTATTTTTGTTCACACATCAAATCAACATTATGTCAAAAATATTGGTACTCGGTTCTTGTGGTCAGATTGGGACCGAACTGGTTTTAGCACTCCGTTCAAAATATGGAAATGAAACAGTTGTTGCCGCAGATTTAAAAGAAGATTGCCCACTTATTCTTCAAAACGGGCCCTACATCCAACTCGATGCGCTTCAAAGAGAGCACGTACGCAATTATATCATCGAACATCAAATAAAAGAAGTCTATTTACTCGCTGCACTATTATCAGCAACAGCTGAGAAAAATCCAGATTTTGCTTGGAAACTCAATATGGAGGGACTCTTTACCATACTTGACCTAGCCAAAGAAGGTTACCTTAACAAAATATTCTGGCCAAGTTCAATAGCTGTATTTGGACCTACAACACCAGCCGATCAAACCCCACAGCATACAGTTATGGAACCAACTACAGTATATGGAATCTCCAAACAAGCAGGTGAACGATGGTGCGAATATTATCACAACAAATTTGGTGTAGATGTGAGAAGTATCCGCTATCCTGGACTAATATCATACAAAAGTTTGCCCGGTGGTGGCACTACAGATTATGCAGTGGATATTTTTTACAAGGCAAAAGCAAGCGGAAATTTTACTTGTTTTTTAGGCCCAGACACTATGCTTCCCATGATGTTTATGGACGATGCGATCCGAGGAACCATAGAACTTATGGAAGCGCCGGCTGATCAAATCAAAGTACGTTCTGCTTATAATTTAGCTGGTTGTAGTTTTAGTCCCTCAGAACTTGCTTCAGAAATACAAGCACTACAACCCGATTTCAAAATAGCATATGAGCCAGATTTCCGTCAGGCAATTGCTGACAGTTGGCCGAATTCCATCGACGATAGCGCCGCCCAAAAAGACTGGGGTTGGAAAGCAAAATTTGACACAAAGGCGATGGTACAAGTCATGTTGGAAAATGTAAAATAGACTTTATCTATAAGGGCGATAGAAAAAAATTATCGTTTTGTTTAAACTTTTTATTGTTTTGTTAAACAATTTATGTTTAACTTTATATCGTAATTGTTAAACAAAACTAATCGCCATGTCAACAATCGAATTCAATGAAGCTTTAATTGGTTTAGAAAATAACTTGCAATCTTTTGCGATGTCTTTTACCAGAAATCGAGAAGACGCAAGGGATTTAACGCAAGAGACCATGCTCAAAGCAATTACCTACAGAAACTATTACACCCCACAAACAAACTTTAAAGCGTGGGTTTTCACAATTATGCGTAACTTGTTCATCAATCAGTATCGCAGAAGAGTAAAGTCGGGTGCCATTTTTGACCATAACAAAGAAGTTTTTCTGGTCGGTAACATCCATAGCCACGAAGACAGCGCAATAGAGAAAATTGGTGTAAAAGACATCAACAGACACATCAACTTATTAGGAGAGGAATACCAAACACCTTTTGAAATGCATTTTGAAGGGTTCAAATACAAAGAGATTGCAGACAAACTAGGTATTCCAATCGGAACCGTGAAAAGCCGGATTTTTATCGCTAGAAAAAAGCTGATGGAAGCATTACCGGAATTCGCATTTTCGGCAAATTAATTTATGACAAAAAAAGTACATGTTATTGGCTCGGGGATTTCTAGTCTATCTACCGCCTCATTCCTGGCAAAAGCAGGCTTTGAGGTTCACATTTTTGAAAAGAATGATACCATAGGAGGCCGAGCTCGTCAGTTTGAAACCCAAGGATTTGTTTTTGACATGGGTCCTTCTTGGTATTGGATGCCAGATGTCTTTGAAAAATTTTATCAGCAGTTTGGCTATACCACCTCTGATTTTTATGAACTGAAAAGACTAGATCCGTCATACAGGGTATACTGGCCTGATTTTTCTTACACAAATGTGCCAGCTCAAATGCCTGAATTAGAGAAGTGGTTTGAATCCTTGGAGCCAGGTAGTTCGAGCCAACTCCAAGCTTTTCTAAAGGACGCTGCCTACAAATATAAAGTTGGCATGGAAGATCTGGTTTACAAACCAAGCCTTAGTCTTACTGAATTCTTTGACAGCCGCGTACTCGGAGGATTGTTCAAGATGCATCTTTTTTCCTCTTTTTCTAGCTTCATCCGAAAATATTTTAAGCATCCTAAGATTTTGGCGCTCCTGGAGTTCCCTGTTTTATTTTTAGGTGCTATGCCCAATGAAACACCTGCACTCTACTCTTTAATGAACTATGCCGATATCAAACTTGGCACTTGGTACCCAATGAATGGAATGCATGAATTCATCAAAGCATTTGCAAGAATAGCTCAAGAACAAGGCGTGAGTATAACAACATCTGCGAATGTCGAGCGCATTGTTATTGAAAATGGCAAAGCAACCGGTACCATTATCAACGGTACTTTCCATGCTGCAGATATTGTAATTTCAGGTGCAGACTATGCACATACCGATCAAAAGCTGCTTCAAAAGCATGCAAACTATTCAGATAAGTACTGGGAAACGCGCACAATGGCTCCATCTAGCCTTCTTTTTTATGTAGGAATTAATAAAAAAGTGAACAACCTTGAGCACCATAACCTATTCTTTGATGAATCTCTTGAGGAACATGGTAAAACCATATATAAGGATCCAAGTTGGCCAGCCAAACCACTTTTCTACATGAGTGTGCCTTCATTAACAGATCCAAGTGTTGCGCCTAAAGATTCAGAAAACCTCTTCTTTCTAATCCCACTTGCTCCTGATTTACCCGACGATGAGGCAACACGCGATCAGTACTTTGATTTGTTGCTAGAGCGCCTCAAAACATTATCCGGCAATGACATCAGAGACCATATTGTATTCAAAAAAAGTTTTTGCGTAGCAGATTTCAAAAAGGACTACAACGCCTTTAAAGGAAACGCCTATGGTTTGGCTAATACTTTGCTACAGACAGCCATACTCAAACCAAGAATGCAACACAAAAAAATCAAAAACTTATACTACACAGGTCAACTAACCGTACCTGGACCTGGCGTCCCACCCTCTATTGTTTCAGGAGAAGTTGTCGCTAAACACATTATCGCAAAGCACCAATAAACCTACACTATGAAAGCATTATTTGACAACGTATGCCAAGAAATGAGCGAGCTTACCACAAAAAGGTATAGCACGTCTTTCTCTTTAGGCATCAGCTTTTTGCACAAAGAATTGCAAAAACCCATTTATTCTATTTATGGTTTCGTGCGTTTTGCAGATGAAATTGTAGATACCTTTCATGGCTATGACAAAGAAAAATTACTACTAGATTTTAAAAATCAAACCTATGAGGCAATTGCAGCAAGGATTTCACTAAATCCGATCCTAAATAGCTTTCAATGGGCAGTAAATAAATATCAAATTCCAATTGAGCTCATTGACACTTTTTTAGACTCAATGGAAATGGACTTACAAAAACAAAACTATGACCAGGGTAAATACGAAACATACATTCTGGGTTCTGCAGAGGTTGTTGGCTTGATGTGCTTGAAAGTTTTTGTTGAAGGCGACCAAAAAACCTATGAAGAATTGAAACCTTTTGCTATGAAGTTAGGTGCGGCATTTCAGAAAATCAATTTTTTACGTGATCTCAAAGCCGACTACCAAGAACTAGGAAGAACTTACTTCCCAGGCATCAATTTATCAGATTTCAATGGAGATATTAAGAAAGAAATTGAAGCGGACATTGCAAAAGATTTCCAAAAGGGCTACGAAGGGATATTATTACTGCCAAGAAAAGCCCGATTTGGAGTTTACATGGCATATAAATACTACTTCAAGCTCTTTAATAAAATCAAACAAACTCCGGCAGAGCATGTCCTCAATGAGCGTATTCGCATTCCAAACTATCGCAAAATGCGCATTTTGCTTACTTCATACGTTCGCCACAACCTCAACATACTTTAATGGCTCAAGAATACGTGGTTTTAGTAGATGAGCAAGATAATCCAATAGGTCAGCTCGAAAAAATAGAAGCCCATCGCCTGGGTTTACTTCACCGCGCATTTTCAGTTCTTATTTTTAACACAAAAGGAGAATTATTACTACAACAACGCGCAGCACACAAATACCATTCACCCCTTCTGTGGACTAACTCTTGTTGCAGCCATCCAAGACCAAGTGAATCCGTATTGGAGGCGGCACACCGAAGGCTTCAAGAAGAAATGGGCATGTCAGCAACGCTTCAATCAGCCTTTCATTTTATATATAAATCACCACTCGATCAAGGACTTACTGAACATGAGCTCGATCACGTTCTGTTTGGCTATGCCAACCAAGATCCTTGTATCAACCAAGAAGAAGTAGCTGCATTTCGCTGGATTTCCATGGAGCAATTACTAAAAGAATTTCAAACAACAAGAGCCTCATTTACAATATGGTTTCAAATTTTACTCGATCAACATTTAGAAAAAATTACACAGGCAGCAAATGAAAGTATGTAGAAGAGCGACCTTTAACGCGGCGCATCGATTGTATCGTCCAGATTGGTCAGAAGAGAAAAACAATGAAATATTCGGCAAGTGTAATAATCCAAATTTTCATGGTCACAACTACACACTTGAGGTGTGGATAGAAGGCCAAGTTGACCCTGAAACTGGTTATCTTATTGATTTAAAAATTGTAAAAGAACTGATTGGAAAGGAAGTACAAGACCGTTTTGATCATCGAAACCTCAATCTTGATTGTCCTGAATTTGAAAACTTAAATCCAACTGCTGAAAATATTGCAATTGTAATTTGGAACCTTTTACGTGCCAAACTCGATTCTAAATTTGGGCTGAGTATAAAACTTTGGGAGACTCAAAATAATATTATTGAATACGACGGCAAATGAGTTCTGCGTTATTTTGGCACCGAAGAGACCTTCGTATTAAAGATAATGCAGGTCTTTACAAAGCTCTCAAAAACAATGAAGCTGTCATTCCTGTATTCATTTTCGACAAGCATATTCTCAACAACTTACCCGAGGACGATCAGCGTGTTCTTTTTATCTATGGTGAAATACAGAAGCTAAAGGAAGCATATAATGCTTTAGGCTCAGATTTAATTGTCCTTTATGGCGATCCAAAGTCAGATATCCCTTCTCTTGCCCAAAAATTTGCTGTTCAAAAAATCTATATCAACCGGGATTACGAACCAGCGGCTCTTGCCAGGGATCAGGTCATTTACGAAACATTACAAGATCAAAATATTGAATTGATTGGCGCAAAGGATCAAGTCATTTTTGAAAAAAATGAAATTACAAAAGATGACGGTCTACCCTACACGATATATACACCCTATGCTCGTAAATGGAAGGCCCACCTCACACCTTATCACCTAAAGGCATACCCTACTGAAAAGTATATTACCCATTTAAAGCCGCTACACAAACAGACGCTAGTGTCCCTTAAACAAATGGGCTTTAATGATTATAACACACAAGATTTCCCTGCTCAATCAACCCAAAAATCCGTCATTGAAAAATACCATCTTCAAAGAGATATTCCAGCAATTAACGGAACTTCTAGGCTAAGCCTACATTTACGTTTCGGAACTATTTCTATTCGATCATTAGCGCAAGACGCTCTTCAATTAAATGAAAAATATCTTAATGAACTTATTTGGCGCGACTTTTATCAAACCATTTTATTTCATTTTCCACAAACTATTGACCGTTCTTTCAAACCTGCATATGATCGAATTGAATGGGAAAACAATGAAAGTGAATTTAAAGCATGGTGCGATGGTCAAACGGGTTATCCATTAGTTGATGCCGGCATGAGAGAACTCAATGCCACAGGATTTATGCACAATCGTGTTCGCATGGTTGTAGCAAGTTTTCTCACCAAACATTTACTTATTGATTGGCGCTGGGGAGAACGCTATTTCGCTGAAAAATTATTAGACTTTGAATTGGCTAGTAACGTTGGCGGCTGGCAGTGGGCTGCGGGATGTGGCTGTGATGCAGCTCCTTATTTTAGGGTTTTTAATCCTGAAGCTCAGCAGAAAAAGTTTGATCCTCAATTGAGCTACATAAAAAAATGGGTTCCGGAATTTGGTACAGCTGCTTATCCAGCTCCAATAGTTGACCATAAATTTGCGCGTGAAAGAGTCTTAGAAAGATTTAAAAAAGCATTACAACCATGAGTAACATTATTCAAATTGGGGACAACTGCCCCGTTTTTAGCCTCCCAGACAGCGAAGGAACAGAAATTCAAATTTCTGAGCTGCTCGGCAAAAAAATATTGGTCTTGTTTTTTTACCCCAAAGACGACACCCCAGGTTGCACTAAAGAAGCTTGCGCATTTAGAGATGCTTACACCGATTTTCTAGATCTAGGCTGTGAAGTATTTGGGATTTCTTCTGACAACGGCCAATCTCATCAAGAATTCCAACAAAAACACAAACTGCCCTATCCGCTGCTTTCTGATACACAAAAAAAGGTACGCCAGCAATTTGGCGTACCTCAATCATTATTCGGACTTATTCCCGGGAGAGTGACGTACATCGTCGGGCTAGATGGAAAAGTCGCGGGAATTTTTAATTCACAAACCAATCCTGTTGGGCATATTAATGAAGCCCTAAGAGTGGTTCGTTGTTTACTTACTGCTTGATAAATTGGAGTTCTGCAGTTAGTTTAACCTCATCGCCAACAACTACATTACCAGCTTCGGTTACAGCACTCCACGTCAGGCCAAAATCACTTCTTTTGATACTTCCAGTGAGTGTCATACCTGCTTTGGTTTGACCATATGGATCTACAGCTATTCCAGCAAATTCAGCTTTTAATACTACAGGTTTTGATTGCCCCTTTATGGTGATGTGACCGGCTAATTCTAGCGTTTCATCATCGATTTTTGTAACACCTGTTGAAGTAAAAGTTAAAGCTGGATGCTGTTCAGCATCAAAGAAATCTGCAGACTGCAAATGAGCGTCGCGATCAGCAACACCCGTATTAATAGAATTGATGTTGGCATCAAAGATAAATTTTGCTGTCGAAAAGTCATCCCCTGTTGTGATGGCATGTGCATTGAATGAACTGAAAGTACCACTGACGTTAGAGATCATCATGTGACGCACTTTAAATCCTATTTCACTGTGCATTGTATCAATATTCCAAGTTGTTTCCATTTTGTTAGATTTTATTTTTCTACAAAGTTATTTTATTCCGTTGCACTTCATCTTAACCTATATCAAGACTTTACTAAGAAGATCAAAAAGTGTAATTTTGATAGATGAAGTCTATTCTAATCTTTGCTTTCCTTGTTATCACAAATGGTGCGCTAGCACAAATTGTCAACAGTAAAATAAAAGCTGTTTATCCAACTAGCTATTACTTTGAAACGCAACGCATGCAAATGTTTCGCACACTGCTTTCAAATGACAATTTTCTTCCCACTCCACTTGGTGAACGCGCTAATGAAATTCCATTAAGCACTTGGTCTCACCAAATAGGAATCTGCGTGGGCTTATCCCGTTTTGTATATTTCGACGGTGGCGTTTCGTGGATGCAAAATGGAGAAGCATATACTTTTGAATCACTCGATTCAGACTCGAGCTTTAACTATCAAACCCGCTATCGTTACCTCGCCTTACCACTCCAACTTAAAATGGCTTTTGGAGATCAATTTAAGTTTTATGGGGGCATTGGTATAGTACCAGGACTTTATCAAGACTACAAACAAGATCTGCAATGGACTAATCCTCTTGGCGCTAAATACGACGATGTAGTCCAAATCAATAATAATATGAATAGTTTTCAATTTTCGGGGCTTGGATCAGTTGGAATTGAAGCACAATTGGATAACAATTACACCATTCGTTTTGGTGCATTATATAGACGACAATTCAATAATTCATATAATCCTTACGATGCTTACGTGCACAAAAGTTTTGGCTGGGGTCTGAATTTAGGACTTTGTAAAAAATTATAAAAATGAAACTTCAAGAAATCACAAGTTTTCTAGAGGCAAAGTTTCCACTTCAGCTTCAAGAAAGTTACGATAATGCAGGCCTGATCTATGGCCGAGGCGAGCAAGAAATTAGCGGCGCTATCATATCTTTGGATGTCACAGAAGCTATTGTTGAAGAAGCACTAGCGAACAATTGCAATTTGATTATTGCTCATCATCCTATTGTATTCAAAGGACTTAAGCGATTCAATGGGAAAACCTATGTAGAACGTGTTCTAGAGCGTTGTATTCAAAATGGCATTGCGCTCTATGCCATACATACGAATCTCGATAACCACCTACATGGAGTCAATGCCAAAATTGCACAGCATTTGGGCTTGCAGGAATGTCGCATTCTACGCCCTTTAGACAATCAATTATGCAAGCTTGAAGTCTATGTTCCTCAAGAAGATTTCGCTAGCTTAGATAGCGCTATTTTAGCTGCAGGGGCTGGTCAAATTGGTAATTACAAGAATTGTCATTTCAGAACGCTCGGAACAGGCACTTTTGAACCCAACGAAAACGCACAACCACACATTGGCCAAGCAGGTAAACGCGAAACCGTTCAGGAATTTAAGTTAGAATATGTTTTGGAGTCGAGTTGTGTAGCTCAGGTGTTATTAGCGATGCGCAAGGCACATCCTTATGAGGAAGTTGCATATCAATTGCTGCCAACCCAGAATTTACTTCAAGATAGAGGTGCAGGACTGATAGGTAATCTACTTGAGCCTATCGAGCCGCTTGAATTTTTAAAAATGATTAAAGAAAAATTCAATTGCGGTAGTGTAAGGTATACAAAGCTACTGCCTAAACACATTCAAAAAGTCGCACTTTGTGGGGGAGCCGGAAGTTTTCTTTTACCCGATGCCATTCGATCAAAAGCCGATGTATACGTCTCAGCAGACTTCAAATACCACGAATTTTTTGATGCTGAAGAGCACCTAATTATTGCTGATATCGGGCACTATGAAAGCGAGCAATTTACTAGTGAACTATTAGCTGAACAACTTACAGAAAATTTTCCTAACTTTGCGGTCCGTTTAACTAAGTTGAATACGAATCCCGTTAACTATTTATAGCACATGGCAGCAGCAACCAAAAAAGAAGGTACCATCGCAGAAAAATTGGATGCGCTTTTTGAACTCCAGAAAATCGACTCTGAAATCGACCGCATTCGCACCATCCGTGGTGAACTTCCTTTAGAAGTGCAAAGTCTTGAAGATGAAATTATTGGCCTCAACACGCGCGTCTCTAAAATCAATGAGGAAATCAAAGAAATCGAGACTGAAATCGCAGACCGCAAAATAGCCGTTAAAGAGGCAGAAGGCGCTATAGCGAAATACAAAGAGCAACAAAACAATGTCCGCAACAACCGAGAATTCGAATCTCTTTCTAAAGAAATTGAATTCCAAGAGCTCGAGATTAAATTGCACGACAAAAAATCAAAAGAGGCAAAACTCAAAATTGACCTCAAAAAAGAAACACTTGTAGAAGCGGTTGAGCGCGTCGACATGAAACAAGGCGATCTTGATGGAAAGAAAGCAGAACTTGAAGCAATCGTCAGCGAAACACAGAAAGATGAAGAAAAACTTATCAAAGCATCTGATGCCGCAAAGAAAAATATCGAGGGCCGTCTAGTTTTTGCTTATGAGCGTTTGCGCACTAATGCAAAGAATGGGCTTGCAGTTGTTCAAGTAATGCGTGGATCATGCGGAGGTTGTTTCAACAAAATTCCACCTCAACGCCAACTTGACATCGTTACCAAAAAGAAAATTATTGTTTGTGAGCATTGCGGACGTATTCTTGTTCCTCAAGAAGCCACAGAAGCATAATCTACAGAATTGATCATAAAAAAAGCGCCCGAAAGAGCGCTTTTTTTTATGGATAAGAATTACATATCATTGCCCTTATCACCTCAATTAATTGAGTTTGAACTGAATGTCTAACTTTGCAAGCTCCTTAAATAATTGACTCGATGGCTGCACTTTAATACTGCGAGAAGGTAGAGATACTTCTATACCATCTAGGGGATCAAAGACCGTAAAATGCAATTGACAAGCACCAGGATTTGCTTCAAATAAATCATGGAGTTGATCAATAACAAGTTGATCTAGTTGTTTGGCAGAAAAGCGTAACTTCAGCATTTTAGCACGTTTATCTCGAAGCTCTTGAAGGAGCTCTATATGGTGTACTACAAATTCAGGATACTGCCTGAAACGCGGAATTTCAATACGGCCTTTGATGGCCACAAAAGTACCTGGCTCCATGAAATGTTTAAATTTCAAATATGTTTCATTGAATAGATTCAATTTATATGCGTCTTGATAATCTTCGATGACCAATGTGCCAAATGCATCGCCGCGCTTGGTGATTCTATGTTCTGCATTGGTAATAATAGCAGCTAGCAGTAGGTCTCTTCCTAGGAATGAGGCTGGATCGTTAAGCATAGCAACTGTACCTGTACAAAAAGAATCGATTTCAACCTTGTAGTCATCTAAAGGATGTCCGGAGATGAAAATCCCAACAACCTCCTTCTCTCTATTCAGTTTATAGATTGCGGGCCATTCGTCGGCTCGGGGTATAGTGGGAGCAGGCATACTGGTGCCTGTTGCTTCGCCAAACATGCTGTGTTGGGAAGAATGCGCTTGTTCTTGGACACTAGCTCCGTATCGAATTGCAGCATCTAGGAAAGTCCTACCATTGGCATCTGTAACCATATATTGGGCGCGGTGAACTGTGTGAAAGGAGTCAAAGCCGCCGGCATAAACTAAACTCTCAAAAGCACGTTTATTGCATAATCGTAAATTGATGCGCTTTGTTAGGTCAAATATAGATTCAAAAGGACCGTTCTTACGCTCCTCCAAAATTGCTTCGACAGGTCCACTTCCCATACCTTTTATAGCTCCAAGACCAAAACGGATTGCTCCAGCAGCATTGACAGAGAAAGTAAAACCTGACTCATTGATATCAGGACCTAGCACAAGTATACCCATTCGACGGCATTCTTCCATAAAGAAAGATACTTGCTTGATATCAGACATATTATTACTGAGTACTGAAGCCATATATTCTGCAGGATAATTAGCTTTTAGATATGCAGTCTGGTAGGCTACCCATGCGTAACAAGTTGAGTGGGATTTATTGAAGGCATAGGAAGCAAAAGCCTCCCAGTCTTTCCAGATTTTCTCCAGAGTAGCAGCCGGATGCCCTTTAGCGCTTGCACGGTCAATAAATGTTGGCTTCATTTTATCTAAGACTTTCCTGTCTTTTTTACCCATTGCTTTACGAAGTGTATCAGCTTCACCTTTGGTGAAATCTGCTAATTTCTGGGAAAGGAGCATTACTTGCTCTTGGTAAACGGTAATACCATAGGTCTCTTTAAGATTAACCTCGCAATCGGGTAAATCATAAACGATGGGCTCCTCACCATGCTTGCGCTTACAATAAGATGGAATATATTCCATAGGTCCAGGTCGGTAAAGTGCGTTCATCGCAATAAGGTCGGCAAAAACGGTTGGCTTAAGTTCCTTAAGGTGTTTTTGCATACCAGGTGATTCATACTGGAATATTCCTACTGTTTCACCTCGCTGAAAAAGAGCATATGTAGCTTCATCATCAATTGGAAAAGCATCTGGATCGAGTTCAATTCCGCGATTTTCCTTCACCAATCGCACCGCATCTTTAATAAGGGTGAGCGTTTTGAGACCCAAAAAGTCCATTTTAAGAAGGCCTGCAGATTCTGCAACTGAGTTATCGTATTGTGTACAAACCATTTCAGAATCTTTTGCCGTCGCAACAGGCACAAAATTGGTGAGGTCGTCAGGAGTAATAATTACACCGCAGGCGTGAATACCGGTATTGCGCACTGAGCCTTCAATTTCCATGGCCTTTTGCAAAACCTGTGCCTGCAGGTCGGTACCTTGAAAAATACGACGAAGTTCTTTTGCGTTGCCTATAGCCTCTTGGTTGCGCAATTTGTCTACAAGTTCTGGCTCAGGCAGGGTAAATAATTTGCGTAATGAAAGGTCAGGAATTAATTTTGCCAAGCGATCAGCCTCTGGTAAAGGAAGATTCATGACTCGAGCGGTATCGCGGATGGCTGATTTAGCAGCCATAGTACCATATGTAATGATTTGCGCAACCTGATTTGCTCCGTATTTATTGATAACGTAATCTATAACCCTACTACGGCCTTCATCGTCGAAATCAATATCAATATCGGGCATGGAAATACGATCTGGATTGAGGAAGCGCTCAAAGAGCAAATCGTATTTAATAGGGTCTACATTGGTAATTCCAGTACAATAGGCTACGGCTGAACCAGCAGCAGAACCCCTTCCCGGACCAACTGAAACACCCATGTCACGAGCAGCATTACAGAAATCTTGAACGATCAAGAAATAACCAGGATAGCCAGTTTTTTCGATAGTTGCCAACTCAAAATCAATACGCTCTTTGATTTCTGCAGTGAGTTCGGTGTATCTCTTTTTCGCACCTTCATAAGTGAGGTGGCGCAAGTACGCATTTTCACCTCTTTTACCACCATCTATTGAATCTTGAACATCGATAAATGCTGAGGGTATATCAAAAGCAGGTAATAATACTTCACGCGCCAAACCATAGGGCTCGCATTTGGCTATGATTTCGGCAACATTTTCAATTGCTTGAGGAAGATCTGCAAACAGCTCGATCATTTCCTCAGTACTTCTCATGAAATAAGAGTCATTTTCTAAGCCATAACGAAATCCTCGGCCCCGGCCTTTAGGCGTCTCTACTAATTCACCATCTTTGACACAAAGTAAGACATCGTGTGCAACCGCATCTTTTTGTTCGAGGTAATAGTTATTGTTGGTTGCAACTATCTTCACATTATACTGATCTGCTAAGCGTACTAGCATAGGATTGAGCCGCTCTTCAACCTCGAGTTGATGACGTCCTATTTCGATGTAGAAATCTTCACCAAATTGATCTTTCCACCAAAGTAGGGCTTCTTCGGCCTGTCTCTCTCCGACATTAAGTAACAAACTAGGGATTTCTCCATATAAATTACCACTTAAAATAATGAGGTCTTGTTTGTAATTAGCAAGAAGTGTTTTGTCAATACGCGGCACATAATACATACCTTGTGTGTATGCAGTAGAGGCAAGTTTGATGAGGTTTTGATAACCATTTTTATTTTTTGCTAAGCAGACAATTTGATAGCCATTGTCTTTCACAGATTTGTCCTGATGGTCGCGACAAACATTGAATTCACATCCAATGATGGGTAAAATTTCATGACCTTCAAAAGCCTCGCCTCTTTCTTCTGCATCTGCACGAGCAGCGGCAACTTTGGCATTGTGAGCAGCAGCCACTTTTTCAAATTGAAAAGCAGCCATCATGTTACCAGTGTCTGTTAGGGCTACGGCAGGTTGTTTCAAGGCAACCGCCTTATGAATGAGTGCACTCACCTCAGCTGTAGATTGTAAAATTGAGTACTGAGTGTGATTATGTAAATGAGCAAATACAGCACCTTCCGATAAACTTTGGGATGATGTTTTTGAAACCGAAGCTGTTGGCTCAGTGCGATTGGCTAAGCGTAGTTTTTCACTCTCGGCTTTAAGATTAACATGTTGAAGCCCTATCTTTTGAATGGGATTTGGATTGAGCGTTTGGTAGGATTCATAATAGCCTGGCTGCTGTAGAATTTCTTCCAAAGAATAATGTTCTTTTCTCAGTAATTCTAAAAAACAACGTGTTGTTGCCTCGACATCAGCAGTTGCGTTATGTGCCTCATTAAATGCTTCGTCAAAAAGGAACTGATGTAATTCTGTAAGCGTAGGTAACTTAAATTTTCCTCCACGACCACCTGGTATTTGACATAATTGGGCGCTCTTTTCAGTACAGGTATCCAGAATTGGTTTGGTAAGTGGGGTTTGAAGACCTAAGCGAAGGTATTCAGCGCCCATCACGTTGAGATCAAAGCGTAGATTATGACCTACCATAAAATTAGCCCGAGCAAGATCTTTATTGAATAGCGCTAAAACATCTGATAGTTTTTCGCCTACTGCTTCGGCCAATTCGGTAGATATTCCGTGTACCCGTTCGGATTCAAATGGAATATTGAAGCCTTCAGGTCGGATAATAAAATCTTGTTGTGAGACCAATTCACCGGCTTCGTCATGAAGCTGCCAAGCGAGTTGTACAACGCGCGGCCAATTGTCCAAGTCAGCAATAGGCGCATTGAAATTTCGGGGCAAACCGGTTGTTTCGGTGTCAAAAATGAGGTACATGGCAGCAATAAAATGAGAACTCTAAATTTAGGGAATTCTACAGCGCGGCTCTACAATTGTTGAAAACTATTATTCTTTGATTTTTTCTATGTTTGCAGAAATCATCCAATGCGTCAAAGTCTTCTTTTGGTTTGCTTATTTTCAGCGCTCATGTGTTTTTCACAATTCAATGAAACCGCGTATGGCTGTAGAAGAGACGTTATCATTTCTCAAACCAATTACGGCAGTGTTTACATTACTCGAGACCATAACTGCGATCTATACAAGTGGCTTTGTCCCGATCCTTTAGAATGGTTGATCAACTCTGAAATTGAAATAAATTTTCCAGAGTTAGCTCCATTCATCAGTCTACAACAATCCCAAGAGTTCTTTCCGAGCTATTGGAACGAGCTCCATACTTATCAAGATGAGTATTTTGTATATGGCCCAAGTGATTGGATGGCAAATAGACCCGAATATATTTTGGATTCCTTCTTAGTAGTAATTGCCTCTGACTTTACTTATTTCAGGATATTAAAAAAAGAGCTTGTTACAGCTCATGAACTCATGCTGACTTTAGATAGGTATGGCGAACAAACTCTATTGCGCATCAGGCTTTTGTCATTTCCAAAAGGAGCAGCCGTTTGGGAATATTCAAGTAATAACAAAAGTTGGACTGAATTAAAAGTAGCAAGTGACTATATCCGAACATATGACATGATCAACAATGACTGTGTCGAACAAAAATGCTTTCAAGAATTTAAGTTTGATGCTTTAGACCTAAGCCGCCTAGTTTTGATGGATCAATAGAGAGCTTACTTTTCCCAGTAGTTATTCAATAGAACGACCAATTTACGCGAAATATTATTCTGGTATCGCTTTGTTCTGTACCCACCCACCCAGTTGATACCTCTAATTGCATTTGTGAGAAATACTTCGTCTGCAGTAAGCAAATGTTGAGGCAAAATGGAACTTTCGTATACTTTGATACCATTGGCCAAAGCCAAATTGATTACTTGCATGCGCATCGTTCCTGCAAGGCAGCCTTCTTCCAAACTTGGTGTATATAATACGCCATTACTGATGATGAAAAAATTACAAGAAGATGTTTCAAGTATTTGCCCTCGATAATCCGTTAAAAACACGTCATCTAAACCTTTTGATTTGGCATGCAAGGCTGCCATAATATAAGGCAAACCCATTTTTGTTTTAAAGTTGGAAAGCAAGTCCTTGTGAAGTTTCATTTCTTGATAAATATCAAGCTCTAGACCGCGAGCGTTTAACTCAAAATGATTCACCTCATAGGGTGCGACTTCAATGTAGTAAGTAGCTTCATTGGCATCAGGCAAATAAGCTCCGCCACTAATTCGATCAAGAGATAAACGACAACGTCCTCCTTCTGTGATTCCAGATAGTTCGCACAATTCTAAGATTTTGGCTTCAAAAAAAGCCGAAGTAAAGCTAGCAGATGGACGCATATGGATGGCTCGAGCACCAGCTAAAAGACGCAAGATGTGATTTTCAATATTGAGTGGGCGTCCATTTATTATGCGAATGCTTTCAAAAACGCCATCGCCATATAAGTGAGCGCGATTACCTGGCGAGATGGTTGGGCCATCACCAGATAATACTGTTCCGTTGTTGTTCACATAACGCATAGGCAGCTAGAGTTCTAGACAAACAAAGATGCAAAAAAATGTGCATAGCCAGGTAAAAAAAGGAATACAAATAAAAGACCAGTGAGAGCCCCTGCAATGTGGGCATCATGAGCAATTCCTGTATGACCTTTCCTGAAAGCATAATACTCAATGAGCAAATAAATAGGGCCAAAAAGGTAAGCAGGTATGGGAATAGGAATAAACATCAACATAAGCCCTTGAGTTGGATGAGCTGCGATAAAGGCAAAGAGCACGGCAGTAACTGCTCCCGAGGCTCCTAAACTACGGTATCCGGATTGATTTTGATGTTTATAAAATGAATAGACGGTAGCAAACAAACCACCCATCAAATAAAGAAGTAGAAAATAATAAGTGCCTTTGAATGCACCATAAATGATGGAATATTCTTGCTCCAAAAAGCCACCAATAAACCATAAAGTAAGCATGTTGAACAATAAATGTGACCAATCTAAGTGGACGAAGATGTGCGTAAAAAAGCGCCACCATTCATTGTGGTGTTTAGATCGATAAGGAATAAAAAGCATGCGCTCTAAAAACATGCTGTTTTGAAATCCTTGCCAAGACAGAAGGACGGTCAATAAGATGAGGCCAATAACCATCAAAAAATGAAATTAAATTAGTAAATTAATCGAAATTAAGCATTTAGTATGACGTATTTCCTCAAAATTACTCCTTTGCTTCTTTCATGCCTTTGCATGCTCACTGCTTGTCACGAAACACCCAAAAAAAAGAAGAAAGATTTTCTTCTTGACCAAAAATTACCAGATGCAGTAAAAATCAAACGGCTGCTCACAAACGGCCACCCCGAACTTCCGCTGCATTCAAAAGAGCGCCAAGCACTTTATGGATTTTATCAAAAAATAGATTTTAAACCAGTATTCAGCGGCACCCCTAAAGAAAATACAATTCAGAAGAATTGGATTCAAACTATTGCCAAACACCGGTATTTTGGTTTGCCGAGTGCAAGAATAATTTCGCTCGAAAAAAGACCTGATTTGATCAAAGAATTATTGATCCACTACCAAATAGGCACAATTGTACATGATCTTGATAGCGGCTTTATAGATTTTAAAAACCAAACCTTTAAAAACAAAAAATGGAAAGAAGTTCCATTGGATTGGATCAGCAACACAACAAATACAGATTCACTTTTACTCACATGTGGACCGAGTGATACCAACTATCGCTATTTTGCACAGCATCTTTATAACTTTTGCGATTCAACTCAACTCGATACGCTAGCGCATGAGATCAGTACAGAAAAAGAAAATAAATCCCTTGCATGGAACCAGCTACAATCAGCACTTATTGATCTAGGCTACTGTAATGAAAACACGGATAGTTTAGGGATTAGAGCAGCATTAAGAAAATATCAAAAGAATCAAAAACTATTATCAGATGGTCACATTGGTCCAGCAACTGCACTGGCCTTTGGAGAATCAAAAACAGACAAATTATACCTGGCTCAAATTTCACTAGACAAAGTCAGGCAATCTCTACACAAACCCTCCACTTTCGTTGCAATTAACTTACCATCTTTTGAATTACAATTTTTCTCCAAAGACACCTTAAGATCTACACACCGCGTAATTATTGGTAAAATAGCGCATCCAAGTCCTACCTTGCAATCAAAAATTTATCAAATAATCACACTACCCTATTGGCGCGTACCAAGTTCTATTGCTAAAAACGAAATTTTACCGGCTCTCAAGCGCAATTATGCTTATCTCCAAGAGCAACATATGCGTATTTATGGTAAAGAAAAAAAAGAAATTGACCCACAAAAAGTCAATTGGAAAAAAATAAAAAACCAAACTTTTCCATACGTAATTGAGCAAGATCCTGGACCATGGAATAGCCTTGGACTCATAAAATTTAATTTCTCAAACGAATTTTCAGTTTACGTACACGACACCCCAAGTAGGGGTTTATTTGGAAACAATTTTCGAAGTTTTTCTCATGGATGCATGCGTGCACAATATCCAATTGAACTCGGTCAAATCATATTGAACCAAGACTGTTTGGGCCAAAAATGCAATGAAGTAAATGGAGATTCACTTCAGAAGCTCATTGATGAAGAGCGTCACCAAAAAATCCAATTGCTTAAACCAATTCCAATTTTTGTTGAATATTACACTGTAACAGCAGACCGGAAAGGTTTGTATTTTCATTTAGATCTCTACCAAAAGGATCGGAAAATTTTAGACCTATTTCGTTCGGGAAATTATGGCTAATTTTGACAAAAAAAAATTCATGATCGTTTCTCCATCTGTGCTCTCGTGTGATTTTGGCAATATCCAACGCGACACCCTTATGCTTCATCATTCTACGGCAGATTGGTTACACATAGATGTCATGGACGGCGTATTTGTTCCAAATATTTCATTTGGTTTTCCAGTTTTGCAAGCCATTCGCAAGCACACTGATAAAATTTTAGATGTACACCTCATGATTGCCAACCCAGATGCCTACATTGAAGACTTTCAAAAGTCAGGAGCAGACATCTTAACTGTACATTACGAGGCATGTACGCATCTACACCGTACGATCAGTAGAATCAAAGAACTGGGCATGAAAGCTGGTGTTGCACTCAACCCACATACACCCATAGAAGTTTTGAGTGAGGTAGCAAACCTATTAGATTTAGTACTGATCATGAGTGTAAATCCGGGGTTTGGGGGTCAAAAATTTATTGCTGCAGCTACAGACAAGGTTTCTAGACTAAAAACCCTTCGTACCAACCTCAAGGCTTCTTTTATTATTGAAGTAGATGGCGGTGTAAACTTAGAAACCGGAGCTCAATTAGCCAGTGCTGGTGCAGACGCACTTGTAGCTGGTAGTTTTGTATTTGGCGCTCCTGATCCTGTGGCTACAATTGCGGCGCTCAAAAGCTTGTAATTAACGTAACCAAACCACTCTTTTCGCGTTAAACATCATATGAAGCACCTTATTGCTTTTTTACAATTGATGTTTTTGCTTCTGCCCTTTGTCAGCTTAGCAGATGACCTTGCTCAAAAAGAGCAAATTGCCACCCAACTGCTTAACAAATTGCGAACGAGTAAGAATGACTATCAAACACAGCAATTACACATTGAATTCAAAACTGCAATGTCAGCGCTAGTTCGAAGCAAAGAATTCTTCGATTACCAGCTTCAAAGTCTCCAAATCGCCGATCTCAAAAGCAACAACAAAACCATTCGTGTACTAACTTGGAATGTTGAGCTTTCAGACCTATCCAACACTTATGGCGGATTTATTTTAAGGCGAGATGAAGGAAGAGATCGAGTTGTGGTGTATGAACTTATGGATATATTGGACCCATACAGCAATAAACCAGAGCAGGTCATCGATCACAAAAACTGGTATGGCGCCGTGTATTACAAAATCATCGATTTCTCTTTCCAAGGGAAAACACAATATTTACTTTTTGGTTACGACGGTGGTACTTCAATGAGTAATTTTAAAATTCTTGACGTGCTTAGTTTTTCTGGGCAGAATGCCAAATTTGGCAGCCCCGTTTTCAAAGATCCAAAAGGACTAAAAAAAAGAGTAGTATTTGAATATGCTAACATGGCTAGCATGTCATTAGAATTTGAACCAAAGCGCGCTCGAATCGTATTTGATCATTTGTCACCTGAATCACCCGCATTAGAAGGAGTTCAGTCTTACTATTTTCCCGACATGTCTTATGATGCTTATGTTTATGATTTCGATCGAGAAATATGGATTCTCGAATCAGATGTCATTGCAACCAATCCAGAAGATATTGGGGAGCGATATTTTTATACGCTCAATAAAAAAACAGGGAAAGTTGAAAAAAATCGAATGCGTGGCGATTGGATGAACCCTTCAGATCAATCAAATCCAGAAAATGGGATGCATCGAGCTTCTTTACCGCAACAAGACAACTCTTCAGAACAATTAACAAAAAGTAAAAAACGTCGGCGTCTACACCTTTTTAAAAAGCCAATTAATCCAGAATCTTACCAAGAATAAGACCTATGCAACTCGGAAAAATAAATACCCTAACCATCAAGCGCTTTGCACCCCCTGGAGCTTATTTGGTCGATTTACAAGAAAACGAAATACTATTACCCAATAAATACCTAACTCCAGACATGGAAGAAGATACTGAGGTGGAGGTTTTTGTTATGAAAGATTCTTCAGAACGGATGGTTGCAGTCACAGAAAGACCCTATCTATTGCTGGGAGACTGTGCTTATTTAGATGTTGTTCAAGTCAACCCATATGGCGCCTTTGTAGATTGGGGCCTAGATAAGGATTTATTTGTGCCCTTTGCCGAACAGCGACAGCGTTTAGAAATTGGCGATCGTTATCTTTTCACCTTACTCTACGACTTTGAAACAGACCGATTGTTTGGAAGTATGAAAGTAAAAAAAGTACTAGTCCCTTGCAATGACATGAACCTAGAGGGTCAAGAAGTTGATCTGTTGATCTGTGAAGAAGGCAAATTGGGAAGAAACGTAATTGTCAATATGCGCTATGAAGGCCTTATTTTCAAGGACCAACAAAGTAAGCCCTTAGCATGTGGAGATGAGTGTAAAGGTTATGTTGCCAAGGTTAGGGAAGATGGCAAGCTCGACATCCGACTCGAAATACCTAATGACAGCAGATATGATGCTGCCGAGCAAAAAATTTTAGCTGTCATGGCCCAAAATGATGGTTTTTTGGCACTAACAGACAAAAGCGATCCTGAGGAAGTTCGAGCAATTCTTGGCCAGAGTAAAAAAATATTCAAACAAGCTGTTGGTAAATTGTATAAGCACCGTAGAATTACTATTGAATCCGATGGTCTCCGTTCTCTCAATAATCCGAGAACGTCCTAACGTCCATCGCCGTCTAACAGATTTCCTAAACCACCTAAGATACTTCCCTCCTCTTTTCGTGTGGTAGTTCCATAGGATAAGATACGCGAAGCAAGTCTAGATATAGGCAAACTTTGCAACCATACTTTTCCAGGGCCTTTGAGTGTTGCAAAAAATAGACCTTCGCCACCAAAAATAGTATTCTTAATGCCACCAACAAATTGAATGTCATAGTCAATTTCTTGTGTGTAAGCGACTATACAACCTGTATCTACGCGTAAGAATTCACCTGGCAAAAGTGTTTTTTCGGTAATGTATCCACCTGCATGACAAAATGCCAAACCATCACCTTCAAGTTTCTGCATGATAAATCCTTCACCGCCAAATAATCCTGTTCCTAGTTTTTTTTGAAACTCAATACCAATACTTACTCCTTTGGCAGCACATAAAAATGCATCCTTTTGACAAATCATTTTACCATTATATTTCAGGAGGTCAAAAACAATAATTTTTCCGGGATAAGGTGAAGCAAAAGCAACTCTTGCCTTTCCTAATCCTTGATTGGTGAAAGCTGTCATAAACAGACCTTCTCCGGTCAGCAATCGTTTACCTGCGCTAAAAAGTTTACCCATCATACCTCTTTGAGCTGAACCATCGCCAAAAATCGTTTGCATTTCTATGGCTTGCTCCATGTACATAAAAGCCCCAGACTCAGCAATTGCAGTTTCTTGAGGATCCAGCTCGATTTCTACGAGTTGCATTTCTTCACCTTTGATGAAATAATCTATTTCGTGATTTTTACGCATGTTTTTTATTTTAAAATTAGCAACAAAGTAGTTATCAAGGATTGTTTAACTTTGCCAAATGGAAACACCACAAAAAATTGCAGTCATAGGCGGTGGGAGCTGGGCAACGGCATTGGTTAAAATTCTATGTAATAATTTTTCGCGCGTTCATTGGTGGATGCGTAGTGAGGAAGCTATTTCTCATATTCAACAATTTGGACACAACCCAAAATATCTTCAGTCTGTTGCTTTCGATAACCAACAACTCATATTAAGTGCTCATTTGGAGCAAACTCTTGCCGAAGTAGATTGGGTTATAATTGCTACACCTGCCGCTTTTTTGGAGGAGGCTTTTAATGGTATTAGCGCCAAGCATTTTAGCGGAAAAGTCGTGTTTTCTGCAGTAAAGGGAATCATTCCTTCCTTCAACGCCATTCCTGCTCGCTTCATTCATAAAAGTTTTGGTGTGCCCTATTCTCAGATTGGCATCATCTCTGGCCCCTGTCATGCAGAAGAAGTTGCAATGGAGCGTCTTTCATACCTCACCCTAGCATGTTCAAATATTGAGCATGCCCAGCAGATGGCAACAGCCTTGAGCTGTCGATATATTAAAACCACGACTAGCGATGACCTATTTGGAACTGAATTCTCTGCTGTATTGAAGAACGTTTATGCATTGGCAGCTGGTATCTGTCATGGTTTAGGATATGGCGACAATTTTCAAGCAGTATTGGTAGCCAATGCCATCCAAGAAATTGAGCGATTTATTGACGTGTTGCATCCACTGCACCGCGATACCAAATCAAGTGCTTATCTTGGAGATTTATTGGTTACGGCTTACTCAAACTTTTCACGCAACAGAACCTTTGGTTTCATGATAGGTAAGGGCTATTCCGTCAAGAGTGCACAACTTGAAATGAATATGATCGCCGAAGGCTATTATGCGACTAAAAGCTTGCACGAAATCAATCAAAAATTCAAGGTAGACATGCCTATCCTTACGGCTGTTTACCATATCATCTATGAGAAAATTTCTCCTTCAATCGAAATGAAATTACTGGCTGAAAAACTCAATTAAATGAAGGTTTTTAAATTCGGAGGCGCCTCCGTTAAAGACGCTAAGGCTGTTAAAAATGTGAGTGCGATATTAGGGCGCTTTCCAGAAGAAAAATTACTTGTGGTTGTTTCAGCAATGGGGAAAACCACCAACAAGTTAGAGGAGCTTGTCCATGCTTTATATAATCAAGATCATCGCATTTACGCTGGCTTGCTAGATGATATCAAAGCATATCATGACGAAATACTCGCAGGTTTATTCCCAGAAAGACATTATCAAGTATATCAGGAATTAGAGGATATTTTTGAACAAATCAACCAATTGTTTTTCAAGCCATTAGCAGATAATCGTTCCTTTCAATATGACCAACTAGTTGCATATGGAGAGCTTATTTCAAGTAAAATACTAGCTGCATATCTCACTGACCAATCTTATAAGTGTTCTTGGATAGACGCCAAAACGATCATACGCACTGATAATCAATATCAAGAGGGGCAAGTGGACTGGACAAAAACACAAGAGTTTTGCCAAAGACTTGTCTTGCCAAAGTTTGATCAAATTGACATCGCAATTACTCAAGGATTTATTGGCTCTACTAGCGAGGGTTTTACAACTACACTTGGAAGAGAAGGATCTGACTACAGTGCGGGAATCATCGCATTTTGCTGTAATGCAGAAAGCGTGACCATTTGGAAAGATGTGCCGGGAATGCTCAATGCTGACCCAAAATATTTTGAGCACACTCAACTCCTCTCTCAAATTTCATTTAAAGAAGCAATAGAGCTGTCTTACTACGGGGCAAGTGTCATACATCCAAAGACAGTTCAGCCCCTTCAGCAGAAAAATATCCCGCTTTTTGTGCGTTCATTTATCGATCCGGATTCGCTTGGTACAACAATCTCTGCAAATGCTGAACGGGATTCACATATACCTTCCTACATAGTCAAACACGACCAAGTATTGGTTACTATTTCTTCCAAAGATTTTTCTTTTATTGCTGAAAAGCAATTAGCAGAAATCTTTAGTGCTTTGGCATCCTTGCAAGCACATATCAATCTAATGCAAAATTCTGCTCTGAATTTTTCAGTTTTATTGGACCGGAAAAAAATTGATATTTCTGCATTGCAAAATCAATTGAGCAACAGGTATAATATCAGATACAACGAAAATCTTGAACTCGTAACAGTACGTCATTATAACGATGAAATCTTAGTACAAATGAGTTCGGGAAAAATCAAACTACTAAGTCAACTAACGCGAACAACAGCACGATTGGTCTTGCAGCATTTGAACTGATTTTTATTTAGAAAGATTCAAAATACCATAAAAATGGTATAGAAAATTTCTCTAAATGAATGTACTTTTGCACATGTCCAAGACCTTAGAAGGTATTTCGTTAAATGAGCTTGTAGAAATTGCTGCAATTGCTGATAACGAAATTGCACCCAAACTCACAGAAATGGGTTTAACCAAGGGTCAGAAAATCAAAGCTATTTTTAAAGCTCCATTTGGGGATCCGATTGCCTACGAGATCAATGGCAACATCATTTCCATGCGAAAAGAAGAGGCCATGCAAGTTGAAGTTCGAAGGGCTCAGGTCAAATTTTCGTAGCTTTGTGCGTCATGAAAATCGCGTTATTAGGAAATCCCAACACCGGAAAGAGTTCTATCTTTAATATGCTAACTGGCTTGCGCCAGCAAGTGGGAAACTTTCCTGGAGTGACCGTTGAACTTAAGAAAGGTAGTATCAAAACCCCTCAAGGTCAACATGAACTCATCGATTTTCCAGGAAGCTACAGTATTTTTGCACGATCTATTGATGAGCAAGTTGTAAATGAAGTTCTCAAGCAACCTACACATCCTGATTTCCCTGATGCTGTGATTTATGTCGCAGACTCCGCTAACCTTGAACGTAACCTCCTATTTTTTAGCCAACTCTATGACTTAGGATTTCCGATTTTATTGGTGCTGAACATGTGGGATCGCGCACAACAAAAAGGATTAAAAATCGATATCGAAGCCCTTGAAAAAGCATTTCCAGAAGCAAAAATTGTAAGTACTAATGCCCGTATTTTATTAGGAAAAGATAGAATACTTAATGAATTAGAATCCTTGCCAAATAAAGCGCGTACGCCATTTCAAGATTCAGCATTTCATAAGCTCACTTCTTATGCTGATCAGACCAAAAATTCAGATGCCCGCTTACAAAAAATAAGAGCTTTAGCGCTCAGTACGGAAGCACCTATTCAAACACCTAACAGGTCAACACGCCTTGATAGAATACTCACCCATCCTATCTATGGCTACCTGATTTTTGCTTCCATATTATTGGTGATCTTTCAATTTATTTTCAGCTTTGCAAGTATCCCTATGGATTTCATAGACAGTCAATTTGTTCAGTTGAGCGCCATTATATCAGAACGTTTACCTTCCGGAATATTGAATGATTTACTCTCGCAAGGAATCATACCCGGGATTGGTGGTGTGCTCGTATTTGTACCACAAATTGCCATTTTATTTTTTTTCATTGCTCTGCTAGAAGAAAGTGGTTACCTATCTAGGGTCGTATTCATCATGGACCGACTCATGAGGCCGTTTGGCCTCAATGGGAAAAGTGTTGTCCCTTTGCTTTCTAGCGTTGCCTGTGCTATTCCTGGAATTATGTCTGCAAGGACAATCTCAGATTGGAAAGAAAGACTGATTACTATACTAGTTGCGCCTTTCATGAGTTGTTCTGCAAGAATTCCAGTATATACTTTGCTCATCAGCTTGGTAATACCAAAAATATATTTGGGCGGTTTTTTAAGTTTACAAGGTATTGTACTCTTTGGATTGTACGCAATGGGGATTCTTTCTGCGCTGTTTACTGCATTCCTTCTTAAACTGTTCGTTAAGAGTCGTCAACTTGGCTTTCATTTAATGGAACTTCCAGATTATAAAACCCCGAGACTCCGAAATGTAGGAATTACAGTCTTTGAAAAGGTCAAGGTTTTTATTTTTGACGCCGGTAAAATAATCGTAGCCATATCTATCCTATTATGGGCACTTGCTACGTACGGACCTCCATCAAGGGAACAAGCATTGCGTGCACTTCACCATGACACAAGTTTTCTAAATGCTGCGCCAAGTGAACAACAAGAACAAGAAAATGCTTTGTTACTATCCAAATCATATATCGGTCATTTTGGCAAATGGATGGAGCCCGCTATTCAACCACTCGGCTACGATTGGAAAATTGGTATTGCGCTTCTCAGTTCTTTTGCAGCACGTGAGGTTTTTGTGGGTTCTTTAGCTACGATATACGCTGTCGGTGATGATTCCGATTCTCAAAAACGCTTAGTACAAAAACTCAAAGACGCCAAAAACGACCAAGGTAAGCCAACCTACGGCTTAGCAACAGGCTCATCACTACTCATTTTCTATGTATTTGCGATGCAATGTATGGCGACTTTAGCCGTCGTTAAACGAGAGACTAATTCTTGGAAATGGCCATTGATTCAATTATTTTTTATGGGAGCTGTGGCTTATATAGGTGCCTTTATAGTTTACCAATTTTTAGTCTAAATAGATTATAGTTATCTTTCGCTTATGCAACGCATAATTGTCATCCTTACTGTTTTAGGTGCGGGTATTTACCTGACAAGGTATATTTACCAGCTCTTCTTTAAACATAATGACAATTGTAACGGTTGTGGTCTTTCACCAAAGCAACACTATGAGCACAACTCCAAAGGCACAAACCTACCAATATAGTCATGATTTTTTCGCGGTTAAGTCTGGTGAACCTAGTGAATTTGCCGAAGACTTTGATGCAGCACTCTTTGACCATGACCATGTGTACTGGCTCAATTTTCATGGTTTAGCAGACAGACAAAGTATTGAAAAATTAAGCCAAAAAATTGGACTTGATAAACTAAGTGTCGAAAGTATCTTTCTTCCGCTCCGAAGAGCTAAAGTTGAAGAATACCCAAATTATCTATTCTTTCAGCTCCATACCTTGCAACAATCCAATCGAGACCCGGATGAAACAGATCAAATTACATTTGTCTTGGGAAAACAATTCCTGCTCTCATTTCAGAACAACGAAGGCCAACATTTTGGAGATGTTAGAGAAAGAATTGAAAAATCAAAAGGCAAAATCAGGACTCAACAAGCCGATTTTTTGCTTTTCAGACTTTTGGATACGCTACTAGATGAACTTTTTCACTTGAATACAGAAGTATCTGACGAAATTGACCGCATTGATCAAAGTATTCATACCCAAATGCAAGCCGATTTGCTTCGAGCTATCGAAAAACAAAAACGTCAACTAATTGGGATGCGCAAAATAGTCCAACCTATTAAGGATTTGCTGGCTTCATTAGAAACGATGGATAATGCCCTTATCTCACCAGCAAACAAACACTACTATAAAAATCTGCGAAACAGTTGCGTGAGCTTACTAGAAGATATAGATGCACACAAGCAAATCCTTGAGGGAATGGCAAATTTATACTACGCAATTCAAGGACAACGTATGAACGAAATCATGAAGGTTTTGACAGTGGTAAGTAGTATTTTCATTCCGCTCACATTTATTGTGGGCGTTTATGGAATGAACTTTAAATATATGCCCGAGCTGGATTATCCCTATGGTTATTACACTGTAGTTGGCATCATGATTATCTTAGGTATTGGCCTTCTCACATTCTTTGTAAGGCGAGGGTGGCTGAGACGCGAATAGATGTTAATGAAGTGTTAAATACAAAAAATGCCGAAATAAGCTTCTTATCTTTCGGAAAGATAAACTGATACTTATGAAAAAATTATTGCTTTCTTTTGGAGTTGTTTTCATGGCTGTACTTGGCCTTAACAACATTAATGCACAAATTGAAAAAGGTGCTAAAATCGAATTTAACAAAGAAGTACACGACTACGGCAGCATCAAATATGGTGGTGAACCTTACTGTTCTTTTGAATTCAAAAACACAGGGGATGAACCATTGATTATTTCCAATGCAAAAGGTTCATGTGGTTGTACAGTTCCTGAATGGCCAAAAGAGCCAATTGCACCAGGTGCCAAAGCTACGATTCGTGTTAAGTACGATACAAATCGTCCAGGCCCAATCAATAAGAGTGTTACCATCACTTCCAATGCGATCAATGAGCCTAATAAGGTGATTCGTATCAAAGGAGAAGTTGGACCGGCTCCAGAAAGCGGTATGCCAGTTAATAACTCAGGCGCACCAACGAATAACTAGGATAAACCTTTTCTATCATAAAAAAAGCCACTCTAGAGTGGCTTTTTTTATGACTATACGTATTGTTTTAAATTTCTAAAAAGTCTTTGACTGTCCTCGGCCAATTAGATGCTGTACCTTGACGCAGCAATTGAATGGTATGCATTCCAGCAGCTTCTGCTGCAACTAGTTCATCAGAGACATCAGAAAGGAACAAAATTTGTTCAGGTTGCAAACCTACTAATTGTGCTATTTTTACATAGGTAGCATCATCCTTTTTGGAACCTGTAGTTGTATCAAAATGCTGAGAAAAGTGAACAGATAAATCACCAAAATCTGTGTAGCGGAACAAAAGTTTTTGTGCGGCAACCGAACCAGAGGAAAATACACCAATTTTGATTCCCTGTGCACGCCATTGATTCAGTGCAGCAGGTACGTCATCGTAGACATGACCAGTAATTTGACCTGATTCATACCCACTCTTCCAAATCACCCCCTGTACTGTTTTAAGTGGAGTAAGTTTTTTATCCTCCTCGCTCCATTGTTTTAAAGTTGCCAAAACCTCTTCGGTTGTAGTCAAGTGTCTACCCTCTTCCCTCGATATGATTTCAATGACATCTGCAAATGCTTGCTTGACTTCATTGAGTTGTGCGTGTTGGGTCAGCTCACCTAAGTGCGCTCTGAAATATGGAAAAAGTACCTCATAGACAAAGTGTACCGAACTAGTTGTTCCCTCTATATCTGTTAGTACATATTTAATTTGCTTATCCAAGGTCAGGTGCTTTAAAATTTTGGTATCTATCCTCAATTCCTGATGAGGTATAATGTGGAATCCAACCTGACATATCGGTAAAGATTCGAATGGCTTTAACAAATGGGGCATCTTTTCCCGCATCAAACCAATGTTTTGTACCTGAAGGCACGCTGATCAAATCCCCGCGTTGACAGAGGACGTTGAAAACAGGGGCTTCACTCAAATTGAACCAAAATAAGCCCTGTCCATCGACAAAAAAACGAATTTCATCCTCATCATGGATGTGTTCGGCTAAAAATTTGGCTCTTATTTGATCATAATTAGGCGTATGTGCATTAATTGAAATTACATCCGCACTTCGATAACCGCCCTTAGACATAAAAGGATTCAAGTCTTTATCATAAGCGGCTAAAATCTCTTCTTGAGTAGCTGAATCGTCGAATATAACAGGACAGCTCCACTGATCAAAAAACACGCCATATTGGTTCAAAAAAACCTTAATTTGGGAGGGTTCAGTGATTTGAATATCTTGATCTGCAATGGAGAGTATTGCCATTTTTTAGCGTAAAAATTCACATTCACAAAGGTAATCTAAAGTCTCAAGATGTTTTTGAGCCTCAAATAATGTCTCACCCCAAGCATAGGTACCATGACCTTCTATAATAAAGCAATGTTGCTGTACTTCATTTTTTCTAGCGTCTAAAACTTGACAAAGTTCAGACATGTCCTGCGTGTTATCTACAATTGGTATTTGCAAGTTATCGAGGTGGCTTGTACAGCCTTTGAATCCTTTTTGTAATTCATATCCTTGAATTGGTAAAAAGTGTTCGTTAAATTGTGCTACAAGTACAGGATACTTACTATGGCTGTGCAAGATGACCTTGGTATGAGGAAAATTACGATATATCCAGAGATGAATTTGAGTTTCATCTGAAGGTTTCGTGCCATGAAACAGAGCTGTTCCAACTCCATTTTCATCTATGGTCATGAAGTCTTGCTCCGTGAAATTAGCTTTATTTACACCCGAACGAGATAGCCAAATTTGCTGCTGTTCATCAACAAACGAATAGTTAGTGGAAGTCGCTGGAGACCAACCTCTTTCATTGAGTATTCTGATTAGTTGAACGAGTTCGGTTTTCATTACTGGGCTAAAGTCTCTTTTACAAGTGCGGCAATAACTTTTCCATCAGCTTTACCTGCTAGTTTTCCTGAGAGAATTCCCATCACTTTGCCCATGTCTTGTGGACCACTAGCACCTGTTTGAGCAATAGCATGCTGAACTTCTAATCTGATTTCATCTTCGGTAAGCATCTGAGGAAGATAAGCCTCAATTACTTGTGCCTGAAATAATTCCTCCGCTGCCAAGTCTGCTCGATCCTGGGCCTGATAAAGGGCATATGTTTCCATACGCTGCTTATGTAGCTTCATGCAAATTTTAAGCGCGGTTTCTTCGGATACCTCGGCATCAGCACCAGAGGTTGCCTCTAGTAATAGCTTTGATTTGATATCGCGTAAAGCAGCAAGTTTCTCTTTTTCTCGGGCAAGCATTGCACTTTTAATATCTTGATTGATGCGTTCAGTGAAAGTCATATTTAGTCGACGTTGTCATGTAGAAAATTATTGCTTCGCAAAGTGCTGTTGCCCTCTGCATCTTTACCAATTCCAAAACGAGAAATAGGTTCTTGAAGGCTAGGATCTTGCTGCTGAAGTTGGATATTGCGGCGTACAAAAGCAGGCTCATTTTCAAATTCAAGTAAACCATCTGGTTTTTTCAGCTTGGAAGTAAATTCTTGAATGCGAGAAACACGCTCTTGATTCTTTTTTTGCTGTTCTTCAGGGGAAAGGACACGTCTTGGCAATTCCATTTCAATCTGCTGCTGTGTATCATCTTCCAGTACATGCTTCACAACTTCTGATTGGACTGGAGTCTGAATTGGAGCTTCTTGAGGTTGTTCTGATTCAACATCAAAAATTTCCCAACTAATAGCAGTCTGTGCTGAGGCTACAACCTCTTCTTGTTCATCATAAAGATTAAAGGTAGTTTTTGGACTAGCTGCAATGGCATCTAATGGCTCTTGTTCTACCTGTAAAGGATTTGTAAGCGGTGACTCTACTTGCTTGATGAAAGGTTCTGAGGTCTGCTCAGCAATTGGAGCTGCAATTATAGACTCAAAAGGAGAGGAAAGCGGTGAAGTAATTTCTTGTTTTCTTTCCTCATCAAGTACCACAACAGTTCTTTCAGGAATCTTTTCAAAACCTGTTAACGGTGATGAACTGAATCCGGTAGCAATAATTGTTAGGCTAATATTATCGCCAAGTGAGGCATCATAACCATGTCCCCAAATTACATCTGCCGTTGAGCCAGCAGCTTCTTGAATATAGTCAGTTATTTCTGTGATTTCATCCATCATGACTTCGCGGTCACCATAAGAGATATTCAGCAGAACATAACGTGCTCCATTGATATCATTATCGTAGAGTAATGGTGAAGTTAAGGCGTTTTTCACGGCAATAACTGCGCGATCTTCACCAGAAGCAATTGCGCTACCCATAATTGCATGACCAGAGTCGCGCATCACTGTATTGACATCGTTGAAGTCGACATTAATGGCTCCTGTGACGGATATGACTTCTGCAATTCCTTTTGCAGCAACTGTTAGAACGTCATCGGCATGAGAAAACGCTTCTGACAAAGACATATTTTTGCCGAATTCTCTTAATCGCTCATTATTGATAATCAACAAGGTATCTACATTTTGACGCATGCGATCTAAACCTTCTTCTGCTTGCTGACGTCTTTTGCGACCTTCAAAATTAAATGGAACCGTTACAATACCGACTGTTAATATGCCTAAGTCTTTTGCTACCTGAGCTATAACTGGAGCAGCACCTGTTCCAGTACCGCCACCCATTCCGGCTGTTACAAACACCATTTTGGTGTCTTTAGAAAGCAATTCACGGATTTCTTGGATATTCTCCATTGCAGCATTCATTCCTACTTCTGGAATCATACCCGCTCCTCGGCCTTCAGTTAGATTAGGTCCTAGTTGAATTTTGTGTGGTACTGGAGAAAGATCCAATGCCTGACAATCTGTGTTGCATACAATAAAATCTACTCCTGCGATTCCTTGTAAGTACATGTGGTTGACTGCATTTGAGCCTCCACCTCCTACCCCAATCACCTTAATGATAGAGGCTGCTTGAGGACTGTTGTGTTTTGGTAAATCAAATTCCATAATGCTGCTTTATATAACCAAGTTTGTCTAAATATTAATCTTCAGAATCATCAAAGAATGTTTTTACCGAACCTAAAATTCTGGTAAAAAACTCACCCCTTTTGTCTGTATTTGAATGCGTTTTAATCTTTTCTTGCTTATCCAATATTTTTTTATCGGCATTAGCCACCTCTTGCTCCGTATTTGCTGATTGTTCCCAAGGCATTGCCGCTTCATAGGATTCAAACCCTTTTAACACCAAGCCTATTCCAGTTGCATACATAGGACTTGCAAGAGATTCTATATCGTTCGTGTTTGCCAGATGCTCAGTAGGATAACCGATTCGGGCATCCATACCGGTAAGATATTCAATGAGCTGTGTGAGGTGTTTAAGCTGAGAGCCACCACCAGTAACCACAATTCCACCAATCAATTTCTTTTCGTAACCAGAATCCTTGATTTCAAAATTGACCAATTCAATGATTTCTTCCATGCGGGCTTGGATGATACTCGCGAGGTTACGTAGTGTAATTTCTTTTGGGTCTCGACCTCTTAAACCTGGTATGCATACCACTTCATTTTCTTTACTTTCAGAAGCCAAAGCGCTGCCAAATTTCACTTTAAGCATTTCAGCTTGACGCTGCATTATACGGCATCCTTCTTTGATGTCTTGCGTAATGACATTTCCACCAAACGGAATAACTGCGGTGTGACGTATGAGACCGTCGTGGAAAATCGCAACATCTGTGGTGCCACCGCCGATATCTACAAGGACAACACCTGCTTCTTTTTCCTCTTCTGAGAGTACTGCTTCAGCAGATGCAATAGGCTCAAGAATGATATCTTTCACACTCAAACCAGAGCGATCTACACAACGTGTTATATTTTGAACATTCGTTACTTGACCTGTGATGATGTGAAAATTTGCCTCTAAGCGTACTCCGGCCATACCGATTGGGTCTTTGATTTCAGGTTCACCATCAACTATATATTCTTGCGGAATAACAGTAATGATTTCTTCGCCTGGCTTCATGACTAATTTGTACATATCGTCAACAAATGCATCGATATCTACCTGTGATATTTCACCTGTTGCGGTCCGACGCGTGTAGATGCCTCTATGTTGCAAGCTTTTGATATGCTGACCCGCAATACCTACGTGCACATTCTTAATTTTTAAGTTGCCATCAACAGCTTCTTGAGTCGCGGCAACGGCTGTGTTGATCGATTGAACGGTTCGCTCAATGTTAGACACTACGCCACGCATGACACCGAGTGACTCACTTTTGCCCATTGCAATAATTTCTATCTTGTCATGTTCGTTTTTACGACCGACAAAACATGCGATTTTGGTCGTGCCAATATCCAAACCAACAACAACACGTGTGCGCTTTACTTCGGAATTGTTATTTTTTTCTGCAAACGATTTGTCCTTCATACTTGACACTTATTTCTTTGTATTTATTCCAACCTTCGTGAGGGAGGGCTTCTTTGTAAAAATGTCTCAAACGTTCAAATTTGTCTGAAACTTCTTCAGCAGTACGTGCCTGACCGAAGATAATTTGTTGATCACCTAGGATGGGAATGAGGATGAAATCGCCATCTGCCTCTAGGTAAACCTGACCAATTAATTTATGCATCAATGGATCATTACAAACATAATTTGAAATGTGGTAGATTTGACTAATTTTTTGAGAACTTTTCAAATTGGGATTGTTAATAAAATCATAGTTAACACGGGGGTTGTAGGCATCCCAAATATATCCTGAAAAGACCAAGACTCGCGCCGTGTGAAGAGTCGACCGATTCATCATAAATCCATCTTGATCAAGGTAATAACTTTGACCCTTTTTATTGAAAATTCTTGCAATTGGTTGGCGTAATTCTAATATAATCTCCCAACGCCCACCTAAATGCTTAAAAACCTCTACATGTTTTACCTCTGGCATTGAAGAAATAGATCGTTCAATTCGGTGAATTTTTAAAGCACTTGCCTTCATTTTTGGATAAAATAAATGCTTCAACTCAAGTCGATCTAACAATTCAGATCTTGTCAAAAAGGCATTTTCATCTGCAGAATGAATGACAATTTTTGGCCGTTTAAGTTCCTGCATCGCTTCATTTGAAGATGCTAGGTAAAAAACAAAAATTACCCCTACTGAAAGTAGTAGCCAGCATATGCGAAGTAGCCAAATTCTCATCGGTTCATAATTTGGATGTTGAGTAAATCAGTGAGCGGCCCAACCACTCGATCAATATCTCCCGCACCAATTGTAAGCAATACGCCTGTTTGCTGTTCTCGCAACAACGTAAGTAATTCGTGAGGCTGAACGACAATAACGTTTGCTATAGAACAGAGCTCTGCTAACCACTCGCTATTTACACCCGGAATTGGCAACTCCCTTGCTGGATAAATGGGCAATAAAAAAAGACTGTCTAATTTTGAAAGTGCTTGTGCGAATTCTGGACCAAAGTCTTGTGTGCGAGAAAATAAATGGGGTTGAAATATTCCGGTAATTTGCTTTTGCGGATATATGGCGCGCACCGAAGCAATCAATGCATTGATTTCAGTTGGGTGATGCGCATAGTCGTCGATGTAAATCAACTCAGGAGTTCGAAGGTGATACTCAAATCTACGTTTGACTCCTTTAAATCCCTTAAGTGCAGGCTTGAGTTTTTCAATATCAAAACCTAAACAATGTAAGAGCGCAATACACCCTAGGGCATTTTCAGCATTGTGTATCCCTGGTAAGCCCAAGGCAATTCCCATCATAATATGGTCGTTTATCCGTAAATCTGCCAACTGAAATCCGCTTTCGTAACGCAAATTGATAAAACTATAATCTGCAGTATTTGATTCAATCGCATACGTCTTAACAACTGCCAAACTTTCTAGGCCAAGACCCTCTTTTTGAATGCAAAATCCTTTTGGATCGATGCGCATTGTAAACTGACGGAATCCTTGAACAAATGCTTCCTCACTACCATAAATATCCAAATGATCTGGATCAATAGCCGTCACAATAGCAGCAAAAGGTGAAAGTTGTAAAAAACTGCGGTCAAATTCATCGGCTTCTATAACGGCAAATGGACTACTCGGATGTAGAACCAAATTAGAGGCGAAATTAGTAGCAATACCCCCCAAAAATGCAGTACAACCTTCATTTGACTCAGTCAGAAGATGTGCTAGAAGTGAACTTGTAGTAGTTTTACCATGCGTTCCTGCTACACACAATCCTTGATAGGTTTGCGTGAGCGCTCCTAATACTTCAGCACGTTTAAGAATCGTAAAATTGCTTCTCCGAAAAAAAGCCAACTCTCCCAACTCTTTGATTGCCGGTGTATAAACAACTAAAGTATGAGTTGGGTCCTGAAATTCACTCGGCAACTCTTCACCTAAATCAACATAGTGTATATCTATTCCCTCAGCACTCAATTCCTTAGTAAGTGAGGTTTCAACCCTATCGTAACCTGCCACCCTCTTACCACGAAAGTGAAAGTAACGTGCCAAAGCACTCATTCCAATGCCGCCAATACCGACAAAATAGACTCGATCAAAGTTGGCCAATTGCTTCATATCATTGCGACTTTCTGACATACATCAACAATATCTCTTGTTGCATTTGGTAAAGCCATAGCCTTAAGTGACATGGCAAGCTCCTTTTGCTTGGTGATGTCTTGAAGAAGCTTTAATGCTAACGGAATTAATTCGCTATCCGCATTTTCATCCTTAACAAGTAAAGCTGCACCATGATTGACGAGAGCAAGTGCATTTTTAGTCTGATGATCTTCAGCTACATTTGGTGAGGGAACTAAAATTGCAGGTTTTGCAACCAAAGCCAACTCACTTACGGAAAGTGCGCCTGCTCTTGAGATAATAACGGTAGCCAGCGAATAGGCAAGATCCATTCGTTGGATAAATGGGAAAACCCTGATTGGAGACGGTAAACTATCTTGAAAACCCAATAACTCTTGCTGATAAGATTTTCCACATTGCCACAAGACTTGTACTCCGGAATTGCTCAAGTCTGAAATTGCTGAGCGCATGGCATAGTTTAAGGTTCTTGCGCCCAAACTTCCACCCATTATCAATAGCGTAGGTTTTGTCGCATCAAGTTCGAAAAAAATGGCTGCTTCTTGTTTGCTCGCCTCTAAATCCTGAAGTATTTCTGCTCGAACAGGGTTACCTGTAAGTTGTATTTTATTCGCTTCAAAAAAAACATTCATGGAAGGATATGCCACGCAAATAGCCTTTGCTTTTCGTGCTAAAATTTGATTGGTCTTTCCAGGGTAAGAATTTTGCTCTTGTAGGATTGTTGGTATACCTAAAAGCTGTGCCATCTGTAAAGTAGGACCGCTGGCATAACCCCCGACACCAATCACCACTTCCGGTTTGAAACGGCGAATAACTGTGAAAGCCTTTAGTAAACTTTGTATAAGTTTGAATGGTAGCCAGAGATTTTGAAGCGTTATCCTACGTTGAAAACCGGCGATTGGCAATCCTACAATAGAGAAACCTGCCTGTGGGACTTTTTCCATCTCCATTTTTCCATTTGCCCCAATAAATAAGATATCAGCATCAGGATTGCGCCGTTTTATTTCATGGGCAATTGCCAAAGCTGGAAATATATGTCCACCTGTTCCGCCGCCGGATATAATGACTCTATTCAATTTCATTTTGTTCTAGGCTAGCAAATTGTTGATCTTGTTCATTTTTAGATAATTCTTTTGCAAACGATTGTACAATTCCGATAGACACGCATGCCATAACTAGAGCTGAGCCACCCATTGCTAAAAAAGGCATATTCTGACCTGTGACAGGAAATACTCCTGTACACACTAACATGTTGACGCTGGCCTGAGTAAGTAAATGAATACCAATACCTAATGCAACATAACTTTGGAATAAATCAGGGGTTTTGAGTGCCAATCTGATCATTCGAAAAAGCAGAATTAGATAAAGTAATATCAAAACAAAGGATGAAACCAAACCAAATTCCTCAACAAATGTGGCGTAATAAAAATCTGCATAGGCTTCTGGTAAAAATTCTTTGAGCTTACCATCACCTACACCTTGTCCGAATACCGCCCCGACTGATATGGCCAACTTCGCATTATTGGCTTGCTGATTAGCTTGTAAACTTTCAATGCTCTGGTCTTTTGCATCAACTCGGTTATTGATGCGATTCATCCATGTATCGTAGCGCGGTAGAATCTTTGCTTGTGGAATAGCCAAGTGCAATCCTATAATAAGTAAGACTAAGGCGAGTCCAACCCCAGCCATAGTAATTAATTTAAGCATAGGTACTCGACCAATAAATAATAAAATCATACTCAGCATAAAAACCATAGCTGATGTTGAAAAATTATCCTTCAAAATCAATAGACAAATAGCTCCTATTGGCAAGAGTAAAGGAAAAATACCTTCGCGCCAATTATCCAGCTTTTGCTGCTTTTTCACCAACAACTTACTGAGATATAAGAGCAATGCAAGTTTGGCAAAATCTGAGGACTGAAATGTTAGATTGACGAATGGAATGCGAATCCAGCGACCTGCTCCATTGACTTGAGCGCCAAAAAACCACGTAAAAATAAGAAGGGCCAATCCAACATAGTAAGCAAATTTTGCCAACTGACTTATATATTTTGCCGGTACTCGGTGAATGGCATACATCGCTCCAAAACCAAGCACCACATAAACCAAATGTTTAAATAAATAAATAAAAGGTGAGCCCCCTTCAATCTTTACAAGAATGGGTACAAAACTATACACCGTGACCAAGGAAAAGGCCATCATTAACAGCGTAATGATCCAAATAACCGGGTCGCCTTTAAGATATGATAGGTAGGATTTCATCAATTAAATTATAACATGCGTACTGCCTGCTTGAATTGTTGACCACGATCTTCGTAGCTAGTAAATAAATCAAAGCTTGCACATGCAGGAGAAAGTAGGACAGTCTCGTCTTTTGCTGATAATTGATATGCATAGGAAACGGCCTCATTTGCTGACTTTGCTTCAACAATAGTTGCAACCTTATCCTTGAATGCAGCTATGATCTTTTCGTTGTCAATTCCTAAACACACAATCGCCTTTACTTTGTCTGTAACCAAATCGTATAGTTCTGTATAGTCGTTTCCTTTATCTACACCCCCTACAATCCAAACGGTAGGCTGCTCCATTGACTCTAATGCAAACCAAGCAGCGTTGATGTTGGTCGCTTTTGAATCATTGATGAACTCAATGCCATTTACCTTGGCGACAAACTCCATTCGGTGCTCGACATTGACAAAATCTTGTAAGCTCTCTCGCACAATATCAGTGCGGATTTCAACTAATCTTGCTGCAATCCCAGCTGCAAGAGCATTTTGAGTGTTGTGCTTTCCTTTTAAAGCTAATTCGTGAATAGACATGGTGAGTAGTTGTTTGTTTATATTGATGTATAGTTGTTGCTGATCTGCGTAAGCCCCTTCTTGCTGTAATTGATGCATAGAAAAAGGGTAAAGTTTAGCATGGTGTTGAAACCCTGCCATTTGTTTGGCGATGAGGGGGTCATCGGCATTGAAGATGAAATTATCTGACTTCCCTTGATTCTGAAGTATTCGAAATTTCGCGTCGATATAATTTTGCATTTCATAATTATATCGATCGAGATGATCCGGGGAGATATTGGTCAGTATGGCTATATCGGCCTTAAAATCATACATGTCATCGAGCTGAAATGAACTCAGCTCAAGTACATAGATATCAAATGATTTAGTGGCAACTTGTTTAGCAAAACTTTGTCCTATGTTCCCTGCTAAACCGACATTGAACCCCGCTTTTTTAAGGATGTGATAGCACCACATCGTGGTGGTGGTTTTACCATTACTTCCAGTGATGCAAATATGCTTTGCATTTGAATAGTAACCCGCAAATTCAATTTCAGATACCACCTGAATTTCTTTCTCACGAATAGCCTTCATGAGTTCAGTTTTTTCAGGAATACCTGGAGATTTAATGATCAAGTCGGCATTCAAGATTGTTGCCATGGTATGCTGGGCAGACTCAAATGCGATATCATGGCTTTGTAATTCTTTCTGATAAGGTAATTTGATTGGTGAAGCGTCTGAAACAAATACACGCCAACCCTTCGCTTTTGCCAAAATAGCTGCGCCCACACCGGATTCACCAGCGCCTAAAACAACGAGCAAGCGATTTTGGGCTTTCATTTTATCTAAGTTTGAGTGTTACGATGGTAATGACAGCCAAAAGGACAGCAACAATCCAAAAACGTGCTACAATTTTCGCTTCGTGAATTCCTTGTTTCTGGTAATGATGGTGTAATGGCGCCATTAAAAAGATCCGACGACCCTCACCATACCGCCGTTTGGTGAATTTAAAATACCCCACCTGAAGCATGACAGAAACGTTTTCTATTAAGAAAATACCACATAAGACAGGAATGAGTAGTTCTTTTCGGATCGCAATGGCAAAAACTGCAATAATGCCACCTAGCGCTAGACTGCCAGTATCACCCATAAAGACTTGGGCCGGAAAAGCATTGTACCATAAAAATCCTACGCAGGCACCCACAAAAGCTGCGATAAATATCACAAGTTCTTCTGCCTCTGGAATGTACATGACGTTGAGGTAATCAGCAAATTTGGCATGTGAACTTACGTATGCTAAAACAGCCAATGCCAAACCAACAATAGCTGATGTACCTGTGGCCAGACCATCTAATCCATCTGTCATATTTGCACCATTAGATACAGCAATAACAATGAAAATGACAATTGGAATGAATATCATCCAGCCATAAGACTTATTAGTATCGCCTATCAGCCAATTGTAATTAAATTCGTTTCCTTTGAAAAATGGAATAGTAGTGGTCATGTCGTCGGTACGGATCCACTTATAATTCTCACCAGCATTTTGAGCATGTTCGTGTGTCACAAAACGCTCTTCGGCTTGCAATTTGTAGTCGGCAGAAACTCTTTTGTGTACTACGACGTCATCAGAAAAATAGAGGATGCCACCAACAATAAGACCAACTCCAATTTGACCAATAACCTTTGATGTGCCTTTTAATCCTTCTTTATTTTTCTTAAATACTTTGATGTAATCATCTAAAAATCCAATTAAGCCCAACCAAACCGTAGCAATCAGCATGGTGATGACGTATACATTCTGCAACTTGGCAAAGAGTAAGGTAGGAACGAGAATGGCAGCTAAAATAATAAGCCCACCCATTGTTGGTGTACCTGATTTTTCGAGCTGTCCTGCGAGCCCCAAATCCCTTACGGTCTCTCCGATTTGCTGCAAGCGCAGTCTTGCAATAATGCGCTTGCCAATTACAACTGATACAAGCAAGGAAGTAATGAGCGCTAATGATGCTCGAAAGGAGATAAATTGAAACAATCCTGCTCCAGGAATATTCATTTCATCTAGCCAGGAAAACAAATAATACAGCATTTTATTTATCGAGTTGGTTAATAAGTTTTTTGGTAATCGCTACATCGTCAAAAGGTGTTCGTACACCATGAATTTCTTGATAGGTCTCGTGTCCCTTTCCTGCAATGAGCAGGATGTCACCAGGATGCGCAAGCATTAAAGCGGTTTTTATTGCCTGCTTTCGATCCAACACCGTCAGTGTACGCCCAGCTGCCGCTGCGTCCAAGCCAGCTTCCATTTCAGCAATAATTTGCTGTGGATCTTCTGTTCGGGGATTGTCTGATGTCAATACAACCTGCTGACTAAATGCAGCAGCAATTGCAGCCATTTGTGGTCTTTTTGCTTTATCCCGATCACCACCACAACCTACTACAGTTATTAATTTATTCTTTTGCTGAAATGCAGACATAGTTCTCAAGACATTCTCTAAAGCATCAGGAGTATGCGCATAATCTATAATAGCTGTGATGCCTTTTGGACTTCTGAGATGTTCAAATCGGCCCGCCACATGAGTGAGTTGACTTAAGACACGTAAAACCTCCATTCGTTCCTGGCCCAGACCAATTGCCAATCCATAAACGAGTAGTAAATTAGATGCATTAAATGCGCCAACTAACCGAGTGTGAACCTCTTGACCATTGATTTGTAAAACCAACCCTCCCAGGCTATTTTCTATAATCTTGCCTTTGAAATCTGCCGGTGTCCTAAGCCCAAAAGTCTGGCGTTTTGCGCTCGTATTTTGTAGCATTACTAAACCGTTTTTATCATCGGCATTGACGAGTGCAAATGCGCTTTGAGGCAGCAAATCGAAGAATGTTTTTTTAACGCGCAGGTACGCTGAAAAAGTATGATGGTAATCTAAATGATCGTGTGTAATATTGGTGAAACCCGCTGCTGCAAAATGCAAACCACCTATTCGTCCTTGATCTATCGCATGGGAACTGACTTCCATAAAACAATACTGGCACCCAGCATTGACCATCTCGCGCAACATAGCGTTTAATGCTACTGGATCTGGTGTGGTATGGGTTGCAGCGGTTGCTTGCATTCCAATTTTGTTCACTACTGTAGAGATCAAGCCTACATAAAATCCTAATTGACTAAAAAGGTCATGTAATAATGTTGCTGTTGTTGTTTTACCATTGGTCCCAGTTATCCCTACCAAAGTAAGTTCTTTGGATGGGTGACCATAAAAAGCACAAGCTAGATGCGCAAGAGCCATTTTGGTATTTTCAACCAAAATAATTGTCGCATCAAATGGTAACTCAATCTCCCTCTCAGCTAGAAATAAACGGCAGCCTTTAGCATATGCTTGCTGCACATACGCGTGACCATCAGTTTGGGTCCCTACCATGCAGCAGAACAAAGTACCCGTTTCTGCTTTACGAGAATCAAAGACAATTGCCGTAGGCGTGATTGTCTGATCACCTTGTAGAAGTGAATACTGAAGACCTGTGAATAACTGCAAAAGTGAATTCATTATTAATGTAATTTGATTTCGATCAATTGTCCCTTAACCAATGGTTCACCGGGTAAAATCGATTGGCTATAAACCTGACCTCTACCTGTGAGTTGCACAACTAAACCACGTGATTCTAAGAGATAAACAGCATCTTTTGCACTCATTCCACTCACCTGAGGAACTTTATTTTCAAGAATCCTTTTATGCTGGATTTGTAAGCGCTGGTTTGTTGTATCTCCGTATACCCATTCACTTTCTGAATTAAGCTGATACCTCACATTGAGCTGTTTAAGGACAGCAGTAAGATCTTTTTTGCTACCACCTTTGATGACCGGAATATCCGATGCTAGTGGATTACGTGGATCGTTAATTGCGCGATGATATTGAAGGGAGGAGGCATAAATTTTGTTGGCAATTTCTGCAAAAACAGTTCCGGAAACTGCAGCGCCGTAATAAGCACGAACAGGTCTAGAGATGACAACAATACAAGAGTAAATAGGGTTCTTTGATGGAAAATAACCCACAAAAGATGCTTGGTATGCCTTAGCCTCCGTATTATTTCGGTAACCATCATCGCCACGCAGTACGGCTGTTCCGGTTTTACCTGCTATACTGAATAGTGAACTTTTGAGTCCTTTACCCGTACCACGGGTCATGACCCCTTCGAGGCATCTTTGTAAAATCTTCAAAGTATGAGTGGAGCAAATCTCAGGATTGAGTACAACAGGATTAAAGGTTTTAATGACTTGGCCGTGTCTTTTTATCATTTCTACAAATAATGGCCGAACTAATTTTCCGTTATTAGCAACAGCATTGTAGAAAGCTAAAGTTTGTAACGGTGTTTGCATGACCTCGTAACCAACAGCTTGCCACGGCAATGATAGTGCTGACCAATTTGAATCTCCTGGCTTTGTGACTTTTGGTACAGGCTCCCCTTTTAGATCAATTCCCAATTTGTCCGTTAGACCAAATTGCTTCAAGCGTTCAATAAAGACCTCTGGATCATTGCGATAACTCCTATTGATAAGCTGTAAAATGACATTCGAAGATTTTTCAAATGCCTGTTGAATGGAAATAACACCATACCCCATTCCATGATTAGAATCAGACATTCCATCACGGCCTACCGTATAACGACCCGTTGCGTTGACCTTATCGGTAATTTTAAAGCGTTCATCCTCAAGACCAGCCATTAAAGAAGCTAACTTGAAAGTGGAGCCCGGAACCTCAAGGTGACCAATGGCATAATTGAAATTTTCAGCATATTTTCCTTTACTGACTTTAGTAAGGTTGGCAATAGCACGCACATAGCCTGTCTTAACTTCCATCAAAATGACACTACCGTGCTCAGCCCCCATGTAAATCATTTGTTTTTCGAGCTCAGAGTGTGCTACTTCCTGAATTTCTTTATCTATAGTTGAAACCACATCAGCTCCTTCTACAGCATCCTTAATTATTTTTCCAGTCCGTTTCCAACCAGAAGAAATTAGCTGTTCAATCTCTTTGCCTTTTTCTCCTTTGAGGTAGTCGTAATAGGCTCCTTCAATTCCAACACGAAGGGTGTCGTTGTCGTTTATTTTATAATAGCCTAAAGTCCTGTTTAATAAATTACCGAATGGTTTTTTGCGCAAAATCACCTCTATGTTATCAATGATTCCGCCCTTCATTTGTCCTAGTTCAAAGATGGGCAACTGTTTAATTTTCTTGCGTTCAGAATTGGTTACTTTTCTTCGGATTAGTAAAAATCTATTATTATTGGCTCTAGCTTTGCGAATTTTTTGTTCGTAAGCTCTGGCTGATTGCTCTGGATACATCTTGTGCAAGCCCTCGCAAAGTCCGCTGACGTGCTCATCAAAAACGGCAGAATCGACTACCGTTGGATCCATGTATATATCGTAGAATGTAATACTAGTAACAAGAGGAACTTCATGACAATCCAGAATTTGACCCATTCGAGGTATGCGATCTGCAACGCGCGTAGGCAATTCGCCATCTTTAGTCGTATTCGCCACACCAGGACCGTTAAATTGGAGGTCAATTGTAGAGTAGAGAACCAGCACCATGATACCTACAAACCCGAAATAAACCAGGTAGGCTCGATAATACAGATGTTTTCTATCCTTACTCATTAATACTTTCTTTGATTCGAATAACTTTTGTTGCGTTCTTAGTTTCTTTAAGTTGGCGACCAGACAAGCGTTCTGCCATCTTAAATCGACGTGTAACTAATTCTAGTCTGGCTTTTGCTTCAATGAATTCTGCAGAGTGCTGATCTAGATTACGCTGAGTTGTATCTGTGTCTTTGGTGAGTTGTTTACCATAGTAGCCCTTGGAAATCAAGAGTATGAGTAAAAACATGATGAAAAAAATGTAACTCAGATTATCAAGCACAAAAGATTTGGTAAGAAATTCACCATTTAAAATTTGGGTAAATGCCTTTGTCTTCCCCCCCTTTCGAGTAGTTTTATTTGATGTAGTCGATTTAGCCATTTCTTTCTGCAATTCTGAGTTTAGCACTACGCGCTCTTGAATTCAGAGCGCATTCATTTTCATCTGCAACAATAGGATGGCGGTTTACTTCTGTAAGTGGTTTTTGAACATTGCCAAAAAAGTCTTTTTCTATATCACCCGAAAAACTCCCCCTTTTCATAAAATTCTTTACCAAACGATCTTCTAATGAATGATAGGACATTACTACCAGACGCCCACCTGGCTTGAGTACTTGAGTGCTTTGTTCAAGAAAATCTTTTAACACTTGCAATTCTTGATTAACCTCAATACGGAAAGCCTGGAACACTTGCGCGTAGAATTTATGATCCTTGAATTTTGGAGCGAAACGCTCAAGTGCTTTGATTAAGTCGAAAGTGGTTAGAATTGGGGCATTATCTCGTTGGCGAACCAAAGCAGCTGCCAAGGCTCTAGAGTTGCGCAATTCTCCATATTCATAGAGTATTGCTGCCATTTTTTGCTCATCAGCACTTGCTATGAGTTCAGCTGCAGACTGACCTCCATTGCGATTCATACGCATGTCCAGCGGCGCATCTTCACGGATTGAAAAGCCGCGCTGAGCAGTGTCAAATTGATGAGATGAAACTCCGAGATCTGCGATAATGCCATCCACACTTGGCATTCCAAGCGCACGCAAGTGATTTCTTAAAAAAGCAAAGTTCGCCGGGACAAAATGAAAATTAGGTGCGGCCCAAGTGTTATTACGTGCATCAGGATCTTGATCGAATACGACGAGGTGACCTTCTGGCGCTAAGCGCTCAAAAATGGCTCTAGCATGACCACCACCACCAAAAGTAACATCCACATAGGCTCCGTCTGACTTGATATTCAAGCCATCCAAACAGGGTTGCAACATAACTGGAATGTGGTAGTCTGTGTTAATTTTCATTGTCTAAATCACCCATTACTTCATCCGCTAAATCAGCGAAATCCGCCATGTTGCCTTCGATCATTTCGAAGTACTTAGACTTATCCCAGATTTCAATGCGGTCATTGTAGGCAATTAACATTACCTCAGCAACCAGCCCAACCCGCTCCATTAAAGCAGAAGGTACCAAAATGCGACCAGCATTGTCAAGGGCTACTTGCTTAGCACCTTGATGAAACAATCGGTAAAACATTCGGTTTTTGGGCTTAAATAAGTTCATTTTAGAAAGCTTCTGACTGATGCGTTCCCATTCTGGAAGTGGGAAAAGCGTCAAGCAGTCCTCAAAACCCTTATTTAACATGAAATCACGCTGGGATACAGCAGGCAATTGCTTGCGCAAACCGGAAGGAAAGAGGAAGCGCCCCTTTTCATCCATTTTGACCTCAAATTCACCTACTAGTCCTGACATAGCGTTTATAATGGGTAAAATTAGTAGATAATTACCACTTTTTACCACAGCTCTTTTGTATTGTTGATAACTTCTAACGTATAGCAGTAATAAAGGTTACATATTAACAATTAATAAAACTAATATTTCCTTATTTAATAAAGGATTAAAGACAATTAGTGGGAATTTGTGGGAGTTTTTTCAACAATTTGTTAATATCCGATTTTTCACTTGTCTTTCTCGATGGGATTTACACTAAATTTGCACATGCAAAACAAACAACTCAGCTACCTCCTCATCCCTCTTCTGGCCTGTATTTGGGGTAGCTCATTTATCTTGATGAAGCGAGGCATGTTCGACGCAAATCAAGTGATCGTATTTAGCGCTGAGCAAGTTGCGAGCATCCGGATCAGTTTGGCAGGGGGAGTTTTCATCCCATTTTTCCCCGCCTTGGTTCGAAAACTCATTCAAAAAAAAGATCTGTTATATTTCTCTGTTGTTGGATTGTGCGGTAACCTTATTCCAGCATTTCTTTTTACCTATGCTGAACAAACATTAGACTCTGGTATTGCGGGTATCATGAATAGCTTCACTCCTATTTTCACTATACTTGTTGGGGTCATGCTTTTTGGAACCAGGATCACCAAATACCAACTATTTGGCACACTAATAGGCTTCGCTGGAATCTCTTGGCTTATCATACTTAGCAGTCCCGTGAAGAGTGGATTTCAACTCACGCCTGCTCTAGCAATATTATTTGCGACTCTGCTCTATGGAGTAAGTCTCAATACCATCAAGCACAAACTTTCTTTATACAACCCCTTTGAAATTGCTACCGGTGGATTTAGCATAGCCTTTTTACCCGCACTCTTTTTCTTCTTCTTTTTTGATACGACTCGTGTTTTTAACCAAAATCCTCAAGCTACTCAGAGCTTCACTTACATCCTGATCCTCGGACTTGTAGGCACTGCTTTTGCCGTCATTTTATTTAACCGAATCATTGCCCAAACAACAGCAATTGCAGCTAGTACAGTCACCTATTTTATCCCTATTATCGCTGTTGCAATCGGCATTTACAATGGTGAAAGATTCGCGTGGCAACAGCTCATCGCGATGCTGGTCATCATAACAGGTGTGGTAATCGTGAACGTAAATTGGGCAAAAAGCAACAAAAAAGATCAAATTGCGTAAGAAAACGCAAGCAAATTTTTGGTGTACACGCAGAAAACACTATATTTGCACTCCAATTTTGGATTATTTAACAATTAAATAAAGCTATATGTACGCAATTGTAGAGATAGCAGGGCAGCAATTTAAAGTGCAAAAAGACCAAAAGGTTTTTGTACATCGTCTCGATGCCGAAGCAGGTCAGAAATTAGATTTCGATCGTGTTTTATTAATCGAAGACGCTGGCAAAGTTACCCTTGGCGCCCCAGCTATAGAAGGTGCTAAAGTCACCGCAGAAGTTCTTGACCACGTGAAAGGCGATAAAGTCATCATTTTCAAGAAAAAAAGACGTAAAGGTTACCGAGTTAAAAACGGTCACCGTCAGCAATTTACTGCAATCACTATCAAAAGTATCAAAGCATAACTTCCTATTAGGAACTAAATAGAAGAAACCATGGCACACAAGAAAGGAGTCGGTAGTTCGAAAAACGGTCGCGAATCGCATAGCAAACGCTTAGGTGTTAAAATCTTTGGTGGTCAGGCTGCCATTGCTGGTAACATTATCGTTCGTCAACGTGGGACGCAACATCATCCAGGTAACAACGTAGGTATTGGTAAAGACCACACCTTGTTTGCACTTACAGATGGTCTTGTCGAATTCCGCAAAAAGAAAGACAATCGTTCATTTGTATCTGTTGTTCCCTTCGAGGCAACTCAAGCATAATACAACGAACCAATTTTAAAAAGCTCCCTTATTGGGAGCTTTTTTTTTATCTCTACTTTTCAATTCTTCACCTGCTAGATAAAGAAAACTGACCTCGTCAATTCAAAGCATAGCATCACTATATATTGCTTATTTTTGACACGACAATACACCATATGAAAAATTACCTCCTAGCACTCCTATCAAGTACACTGCTCATTTTAAGCTTTCCCTATACGGGTAGTTTTACACCATTCGTATTTATTGGCTTTGTACCGCTTTTGTTATTGCGACAACAATTTTTGGCGAGTGGTAAAAAACCTTGGAAACTTGCGCTCTGGACATATTTTTCGTTCTTGCTTTGGAATTTAGGCACCACTTGGTGGGTAGCCAATGCCTCTATCAGTGGCGGCATTTTTGCCTTTACTGTGAACGCACTACTCATGACCCTTGTGTTTGGTTCTTGGAGTTTAATAGACCGCAAAATAAGCACGTGCTACTCCTTTTTCATGCTCATTCCTATTTGGATCTTATTTGAATTTGGGCATCACCGCTGGGATCTTTCTTGGCCTTGGTTAACGCTCGGCAATTACTTCTCTGTGCGCACAGGTTGGGTGCAATGGTATGAATGGACCGGCACACTTGGCGGAAGCGCCTGGATTTTATTGGTCAATCTTTTGGTGTTCCGTTTATATAATGTGTATCGAGATGTCGCCAAAAGAAACCAATACATTTTTACGATTCTAGGCGTGTTGCTTCTACCAATTGTGGTCAGTCAAATACTGATTCCCTTTGCCACATTTTCTGACATCGTTAAAAAACCTACCTCTTTAAATGCTGTAGTGCTCCAACCCAATATTGATCCGTACACTGAAAAATTTGCAGCTAGTGCAAGTAACGAAGCTTTCACCGATTCTTTGATTAATCTTGCCAATCGACACGTCACTTCAGAAACAAACCTCGTCATAGCCCCTGAAACAGCCTTACCACTTTCTTTTCAAGAAGACCGCCTCCACACATATAATTTTGGTCAACGCCTCTCTGATCAAGTTCAAAAATGGCCTCGTGCCAACTTACTCATTGGCGCCTCAACCGTCCAAATCCTTAACCACAAACAATCTGTAGCGAGCACACCGATACCAAATACAAACGAATGGTATGAAAGCTATAATGCTTCTTTGTTACTCACCAAAAAAGAAGCGCCACAGTATGCTCACAAATCTAAATTAGTACCAGGTGTTGAGCTCGTTCCATTTTCTGCTTATCTCCCCTTTCTCTCGGCACTTGCCATCGAAAATGGCGGCACATCTGGTACCTTGGGCGTAGAAAAAGAACCCAAAACTTTACAAATTCCTGTCCCTACTTACGGCTCTGGAAAGTCATTTACAGGCAACAAGCACAACGAAATATTTTCCTTAGCACCTATCATTTGTTATGAGTCCATTTACGGCGACTTCGTGCGCCAACAAGTGCAAAAAGGCGCGCAAGTACTCTGCATCTTGACCAACGACGGTTGGTGGGGCAACACCCCCGGCTATAAACAACACTTTTCGTTTGCCCGACTGCGCGCAATTGAAACCCGCAGATGGGTTTTACGCAGTGCCAACACAGGGATAAGTGGCAGCATCGATCCAAGTGGGAAAATCATTAAGAAAACAGCCTATTGGACCAAAACAGCTTTTACACAAACCGTCCAATTGCGCTCAGATAAAACTTTTTACGCAACATATGGAGATTGGGTTGCAGGGCTTTCTGTTTCTTGGGTATTCATCAGCCTTAGTCTTTTTCTTCAGCATCTTAGTAAAAAAAACCGTAAATTGCAGCAATGAGAATTTCGACCCTCCTTGTTATCTTGATAATTCATTTTTACTCAAATGCACAAGTCAACTTTTCTAGTTCTTCACTTCCAATAGTTGTAATTGACACATACGGTGTCAATATACCTGATGAACCAAAAATTGATGGATTAATGGGTATTATCAATAATGGGCCAGGGCAAATCAATCAAGTTACTGATGCTTTTAATGAATTTTATGGTCAAATTGCCATTGAAAAAAGAGGGTCATCCTCTAATAGTTTTCCTCAGAAATCATATGGCTTAGAAACTCGAGGTCCGGATTCTATCAATTACAACGTGTCCCTTTTTAATTGGCCTTCAGACAACGATTGGATTTTATATGCACCCTACACAGACAAAGCGCTTATGCGCAACGTACTGACCTATAAACTTGGAAATGAACTCGGGCGTTGGGCTCCTCGCACCCAATTTTGCGAAGTTGTGCTCAATGGTAATTACATTGGAGTTTATGTACTCATGGAGCGCATCAAAACAAATCCTGGTAGAGTTCAAATTAATCCTCTACATTACGAAGATACACTCGATAATCACCTTACGGGTGGCTATATCTTGAAAGTAGATAAAACCACTTCTGGTGGTATTATTGCCTGGACTTCCCCCTACCCATGCCAAACACCAGGAACAGGGCCTATTCGATTTCAACTCCACGACCCAGAAATAGATACGATACACCCCCTTCAAAAAGCTTATATCCAAGATTATGTCACTGATTGGGAAGTTGCTTTAAAAAGCAACAACTTTACAGATCCAAATACTGGGTATAAGCCCTATATAGATGTTGGTTCGTTTATTGATTTCTTCCTAATCAATGAACTCTCAAAAAATGTTGACGGCTACAGAATATCCACTTTTCTACACAAGCAGCGATTTAGTGAAGGAGGCAAATTAGTAGCCGGCCCACTATGGGATTTCAATATCGCTTGGGGAAATGCAAACTATTGCCAAGGTGGTAGTACCGCAGGCTGGGAAATCAATTTCAATAGTGTTTGTGGTGGAGGTGGTGAATGGCAGAATCCTTTTTGGTGGAACCGCATGCTTCAAGATCCCTTATTTGCCAACGAAGTCAATTGCCGCTGGACCACCTTGCGTCAATCAACACTCCATGATGATACACTTATACATTACATAGACTCTTTGGCACTGCAACTTGCTGAACCAGCATCTCGTCATTATCAAAAATGGCCAATTTTAGGGAACTATGTTTGGCCCAATAATTTTATTGGCCAAACCTTTCAAGCAGAAATCAATTATCTCAAATCATGGATAATGCAGCGCACAGCTTGGATGGATGCAAATATGTTCGGAACTTGTAATGCAAACCAACAAGAGTTTTCGCCCAACCCAATTACAATTCATCCTAACCCAACCACAGGAGCATTTCAATTAACAGGACTGCCAAGTGAAGGACAAATTTATATTCTTGATTTATCTGGAAAAATAATCATGGAGCAAAAATATTCATCACCAAGCATTTTGATCAATATTGAAGAATTGAAACGCGGGATTTACTTTATTTCACTACCAAACTTCGGCATCTATGAAAAAATTATCAAAGAATAGCATCGCTCCTTTTACCCTCATTCTATTGTTAAGTATAGGTGTTTTTTCTTGCGTGAAGAAAAATCCAGGCCCGGGTGGCACTTCTGCTATCACCGGGAAAATTATTGGGCAAGAATTCAAGCCAGGAGAGCAAGAAATACAGCAAATAACCTTTACCGGGGGCAACCAACTCGAGCATGGAGACTACTTCTTGCTCAACAAACTCACTGGGCTCAACGACAACTACTACATCTATTTTAAAAACCCAAACTGGGTATCGCCTGCAGATCCTGGCCTACAAGGTAGAATTGGCATAGAAGTCCTTTTTAACTACAGTGATTCCAACATAGACATTGCGCAAGCGGTAAAAAATAAATTGAATACACTGAGCTCCTCGGCCGTTACTTATGCGTTGTATCAGGATATACTTACCATAACATGGGGCCAGATTGGCCCAGTATCTGACCCGGATAACGGCAGTACCAATTTTGCTATTGATATCGTTAATCAAGGTAAAGCAAATTATATCAGTCCACTTATTCAAAATATGGTTGAGCAGCGTGTCTATTTGTGCTACGGCGACGACAAATTCCCGAGTGAAGATGTCAGAACAAATCAATACGGAGAATTCCAGTTTAAGAACCTTCAAACGGGCAGCTACAAGGTTTATGTCCTTAGCGAAGTCCCATTTTTACCCTATGGCAACTTCGAAGAAAAAAGCCAGATTGTACAAATCACCCAAAAAGAAAGTATCCTTGATATTGGCGCACTTCAAATGATTTATTAATGAAGAAATTCGCATTTCCGCTTCTCTTACTTAGTCATCTTTCTTTCGCACAGACTGGCTTATGGCTTGATGCTGGGCTATCTAAAAAATGGAATAAATCGCTGAAATCTTCGATAGAACTGGGTTATAGGCAAAACTTTGGAAAAGGTTTTGACCGCATTTATGCTGATTTTGGACAGGCTGTGAAACTCATAGATGGCTTAAAAATAAGTGCTGCATATCGTTTGGTACTCAACGAAAAAGGCGATCAATTGATATTAACTGAACAGCAACTTTCCAATCGATTCCAGCTTGGTATTGACTTTGATATTTTAGATGCTTTTGATATTGGCTCTAAACGATTGCAACTTTCTCTCAATTCTACTCAACAATGGGGCTTAGAAGCTCAAAAAAGAACTAACAGTATTTGGCGAAATAAAATCACCTTTGGATATGACATTAAGCATTTCCCAATCACCCCATTTGTTAGTGCTGAACACTTCTACAGATGGAATGCAAATGTAACTTACACAGCAACGGATGTAATCATCACTGGTGAGACTGTACAATGGCGCTATTTTATTGGTGCATCTTTTGAATTACCCAAACAACATTCCTTAAAAATACAGTTTGGGCTAAGAGATAGAGCATCAGGTGTCCAAGCCATTATGCGTGCTTCTTATCAATACAATTTCAAATAATAAGCACCAATAAATCAAAGCAATAAAAAAGGGAGAGTCCGAAAACTCCCCCCTTTCCATCAATCAACATTTTGAATAAGTTAAAAACCAGGATTCTGTTGTAAATTCGGGTTCAATACAATATCTGAAGTTGGAATAGGATATAACTCATATTTTGCTTCTACTCCTGCACCGACATCTACACCGCCTTTAAAAGGCCATACATAGAAAGGGCTTGTGAAAAGATCAAAACGTATGAGGTCGGTACGACGCGTACATTCCCAGTTCAATTCACGTGCACGTTCGTCAATGAAATCATTTAATACAAGTGAAGTATAATTATAATTTGAATTCCCGTATGCACGTTCACGAATATAATTCATGTATGTAAGTGCAGTTGCCTCATCACCAGTTCTGTACTTAGCCTCTGCATACATCAAGAATACGTCAGCCAAGCGGAACATTGGGAAATCAACGTCAACATGTGCTGAGGTGGCATTATTAGAACCATTCAAACCGTCTTTTGTTTTGTTCTTGTATTTTGGATTTGGATAACCTTGAGTAAAGGTACTCATTGATGTAATATCCATTTGCTGTCCAGCGGTGTAGAACATCCAACGGGAATCCTCTGTGGAATCTGCAAATTTTTCAATAAACGGTTTTGTAGCACGGTTACCCGCCCATTTGCCATTTACACCATAGTCAGCAGCTACCATTGATCCACCCAAAGTTGAACAAATCATAAAAGTTGTACCACCCCAAGTTTGGGCATATAAACCATCATATACTATTGGAAAGATAATCTCAGGAGAAGTATGGTTGTCTGCCAAGAATAAATCTTGATATACATCATCTAACTGGAAGTTATTTGTATTGATGATTTTTTCACAATAAGTTGCACAATCACTATAACGTGGTGAACCCGTATATACTTCAGCATTTAGATACATCTTTGCCATAAGGGCGTGTGCTGCACTGCGTGATGCGCGGCCATAATCAACACTTGAAGCAGGTGTAAGATCATTTTCAATGGCTTTCAATTCATCTTCAATATATTTAAACAAATCTGCGCGCATGATTTGTTCTGGGTTAAAGGCTCCTACACGATCTTCCTCGGTAACAAATGGAACATTACCAAATAAATCCATAGCGTGGTAATAAGCCAAGGCGCGAAGGAAACGAGCTTCATTACGCATGGTAACAATATTTGCAACTTGTGCAGCTGAAAAACCACGATCATTGAGTTTTTCATCACGTGACTGCCATATGAATTCGTTACATAACGTTATTTGGTAAAAAATACGATAATACATTCCTTTTACCCAAACGTTATCTGCATTCCATTGAGATTTATTTAAATCTGGGATACCTGGGTCATTCCAACCACAAATTGCTTCGTCGGTTGGTAACTCCTGCATGTTCCAAAGTACGCGTACATAAGCTGAAAAACCTTCGTCGATGCCTGCGATATCCGCCTGACCAGCAGGTCCTTGATTTCCAGTCATTGACATTCCTGAATACAACTTTGCAAGTACTTTAATATAATTATCAGCATCGCTATAAACTGCCTCTGCATTAAGGCCGTATTTTGGCGATTGATTTAAGTTTTTGCCACAAGCCCCTAATAAGAGTGCACTGGCTATTACTGTATAAGCTACTAATCTTTTCATGGTTTCCGAATTAGAAATCAAACGTTAAGTTAACTGAAAATACGCGTGGACGCGGATAGAAATTGTTGTCTATACCTCCACCTATTTCTGGGTCTTGACCACTGTATTTGGTCACAACAAATGCATTTTGTACTACAAAGCTAGCATTGAGTCCAACCTTTTCTTTAGCAAAACCTAGTTTACCAAAGTTGTAACCAATGTTAATGAAGTCCATTCGTAAGAAGTTTGCTATTTCTAAGTAATGGTCACTCATCAATTGGTTGGCCGTTACTCGCTGAACCTCATCTTGGTAATACAATGAACTGATATTATTCAGATATTTTTTTGTACCATCAATGGTTTGGAATACAGCACTGTTAGAATGAATGTTGTTGTAAATAGTAGCTCCTAATTCAGCTCTAGCAGAGAAGCCCGCATACCATTTTTTGTACTGGAAATTGATGGCAGTTCCAAAGAACATTTTTGGTGCAGCCTGGCCAGAGTAATAGCGATCTTCAACATTGATGATACCATCTCCATTTTGATCTACAAATGCATTTGTATCTTTCCATTTGTCTGCAGCAGTAATTTGACCATCACCGTTCATGTCAATTTCGGCTTGCGAACCTACTTCAATTACACGTCCTTGAGAATCATATTGTTGTTCAAGAACAAAGAACGTATATGTTGGATAACCAACTTGATGTGCTTGAATGGTATTTCCGATACCTCCACCAATTCCACCAATTAATACCCCTGGTGAAGTTGTATCAACAACTTGAGATAACTTCACAACCGTGTTTTTGTTATAGGTGGCATTAAGCGTCCAGTCTAGGCGCATGTCTTTCTTTGCAATTAAACCAGTATTGACAGATACTTCTACACCTCGGTTTTGCATGGCACCCACGTTTGTTAAAATTTCGTTGGTGAAATTCGTACCAGCAGGAACAGGAACCGTTGCTAATAAATCACGGGTGTCTTTTTGATAAACGTCAATACTACCTGAGAAACGATCATTTTTGAAACCAAAGTCTAATCCTAAGTTATAGGATGAAGTAGTTTCCCATTTGAGGTTTGCATCAAATCCAGCTGGACGTAAAACTTGATAATACTGTCCGCCAAAAGCATATTGTGCAGTAGTAGCACCTTGGAAGTAATTACCAATATATGCGTAATCACCAATGCCATCCTGCTGACCAGTTACACCCCAACCTGCACGTATTTTTAACATATTGATGGACTTGCTATTTTTCAAGAAATCTTCTTCAGAAAGTAGCCAAGCTGCAGACGCAGCAGGGAAAATACCCCAACGCGTATCAGGACTAAAGCGCGAAGACCCATCTCTACGTACAGAGACATTGAATACATATTTACCTGCATAATTATAAATTGCACGACCGTAATAAGACATCAAGACATTGCGAGTGTAGAATGGGAATGCTGCCTCAGGAGCAATAACACTATCCTGAGCTTCATTCCAAGTAGGATTATTTGGGCTGTAAGTATCCCAATCCTGATAAGAATAACCTGCAACAACCTCTAAGGTTTGATTTTCCCATTTTGAACCAGAATTATAGCTCAAATATGATTCAAACAATTTGTTGGTTTTTGTAGTTCTGTATTTACTATAGCGTCCGTCTGTATAATATCCGGATGCTGATGAAGCAGGCGTAATTGTATAACCTGTTCCTTCTGAGAAATCACCACCAACATTTACTGTTGCTCTTAATGCTGGAAGCGATGGTAGGTTATAAGTTAGTTTTGCATTTGCAATTGCACGATTTACCTTGCTTTGGTCTGTAGATTGCTCTATCAATCCTAATGGGTTGCGCGCAGATAATGTATTTGGCTTATTATTATCAATCCATTCAAAATAACCACCATAAGCATCATTCCCTGAATAAATAGGTTGTGTTGGATCAAAGAAAGCAGCACCCAAGGCACCACGATTAGCGAAAAAAGAGGCAGTTTGTACATATTTCAAGTTTGCTTCAATCTGCAAGGTCTTATTTAGTAGACTTGGATTCATGTTTAAACCTACTGTTGTACGTGCAAATTGATCTCTTTTGAGGATACCGTTATCCATGCGATTACCAACAGACAAGCGATAAGGGAAGTTTTTTATACCTCCAGTTATGGAGACGTTGTTATCGCTTACCACCGCGGTACGGAAAACTTGTCTTTGCCAATCAGTACTTGAATCTCCAAGCAATGCTTGCTGAGCTGCAGTACCATTTGCATTTACCAAATTTCTCAAGGAGTCTGCACTCAAAACATCAAAATATTTTGCAATTGTAGAAATAGATGTTTTAGAATCAAGTACGACTTTTACATCATTGGAAGATGAACCCCTCTTAGTAGTAATCAAGATGACACCATTTGCAGCTCTTGAACCATAAATGGCTGTTGCGGATGCATCCTTAAGGACCACAAAAGAAGCGATGTCATTAGGGTTAATAAGAGATAATGGATTTGCAGCGCCTGCAATACCTCCGTTATCTAATGGCACACCATCAACCACAATGAGTGGATCATTGGATGCATTGATGGAAGTTCCTCCACGCAAACGGAGTGTGCTTCCTGAACCAGGGGCCCCATCGTTAGATGTCACTTTCAATCCGGCCACTTTACCCATTACGAGCTGCTCCGGACTTGCAAGGGAGCCTTGGACAAAATTTTTCTCGTTGATGATGGTTGCTGAACCAGTTAAATCTTTGGTTCTTTGTGTACCATATCCGATAACTACAACATCGCCAACATCTTGTGTTTTAGATGCCATTTGAAAATTATTGGTAGTCATTTGGTTGGCCACTACAGTTACTTGATCTGACTGAGGATCCATACCCATGAATTTGTACACTACCTTGTAGGTACCAGCCTTCATTCCAGTAATTTCATAGTAGCCTTTGTCGTTAGACACTGCGCCCTTGCCCTGACCTTCCACCAACACCGAAGCGTTGAAGAGCGGAACGCCAGCTGCATCCGTGATGATTCCTTGAATGCCAGTTTGAGCAAAAGCCAAAAGCGACATACCAAAAAACATCAAAAGGGCAAAAAAACTTGTAGTAGTTTGTTTTTGCATTTTTCTTGTTTTTGCGTTAATAACAGATTAATCACCCAAATATATTTGAATTTTTGTTAACGTCAAATTGACACAAAGAAAAAGTTATCACCACATAACCTTCAAATTGCATGAATTTTGATCGATTGATAAATATGTAGGCTCTAAAATATAAATGCTGCCAGCTTTAGGGTCGAAAGAAAATTTTACCTTCTTACCATTTAAATACATCCTTTTTGGAGCATTTGGCGAATGAATCAAGAGGGAAAATTTAAAATAATTTTCCTTGACCAACTTTCCAATTTCGGCCTCAAATTGCAGTGTGCTTTGTTGTTCATGAGTGGAAACAGAACACTTTAACTTCTTAGATGCCCCAAGTGCTTCAGCATTAAAGAGAGCCCCGTCATCCTCATACCAAACGAATTCATTTGAAAATTGTATTTGTTTAGGATCCAGATATAAATTTAAAACAACCGCTGTATCAGCATATTCTTCCGTACTTTGAATAACCGAAGTCATAGGTATAAAAGAACCGGATTTCACAAATACAGGGATTTCCTGTAGTGATTTGGGGGTTTCAACCATCACAAATTCATCTGACCTTTGCTCAGTGGCTGCTGAATAAATTAATTTTGCACTGTGAAAATCAAACCAAGAAGATTCAGCCGGTAGTTCCGTTTTGTACGTTGATGCTGCATCGGATCCTAAAGAGTCAGTGATTGCATGCACTAAGAAAGCACTCCCCCACATATATGTTTCATGCGCTTCAAAGGACCACATGGCTTTTGGGAACTCCATAAAAATTGGTCTCATTAATGGAACCCCGTGCAGGTGATTTTCGTATGCTAAACTATAATTGTACGGCAAAAGTTGGTAACGCAATTCAATAGCAGCTTTAGCAAGTGCTTTTGTTTTTTCATCTTTGAAAATGGCTTCGCTTGGCTCTTCTTGTTGAGCATGGGGTCTAAATATCGGTTGAAAAACCCCATATTGCAACCAACGCACGTAAAGCTCTGGGTCTTTATTTGCTCCAGCAAAACCACCCAAATCTGAATGCATATAAGCCATACCTTGTAAGCCCATTTGCATCGATATTTCCATTTGAGGCTTCAGGCCGCCCCATGTTCTATTGACATCCCCAGACCACGGAACCATACCAAATTGTTGAGAACCTGAATAGCCAGCGCGCATTAAGATAAATGGACGTTCACTCGGGAAATCATGGCGATATCCTTCGTATAATAACCTTGCCCAATCGTGACCATAAATATTATGAACCTCATCGGCCCATTTAATACCATGCTTCAGATTCGTTGGATGTACTTCAGGCTCGCCTAAATCTCCCCAAAAACCAGCTACACCCTGACCGTGTAGATTTGTATAGATATCCCAAAACCAAGTTCTTGCCTCCGGTTTGTACAAATCTATCAACCCCGTATTTCCAAAATAAAAATCATAGCGATAAGAATTGCCCGCAGAATCTGTACCTAAAAGTTTAAAGCGGTCTGCTTCGTTCCATTTTTTCGAAGTCGTTAACACGAATGGCTCAGTTATCAAAATAGTTTTGATATGCTGTTTACGAAAATCAGCAATCATTTGCTCGCCATTTGGAAATGAATCTCTGAAAAATTCAAAATTCCCTAGGGTTCCTTGAATATCTTTTCCAAACCAATACAAGTCGAAAATAATAGCGTCTAACGGAATTTGTTGTTTTTTGAATTCCGAGATAACATTTTTCGCTTCTGATTCAGAGTGATAACCAAAACGGCTGGCAAAATTTCCTAATGTCCATCGAGCGGGCATAGGTTGGCGACCTAATAAGTGTGTGATATTCTCTGTTAAATTTTTCCAATCATTGGCAACAACTACTTGATAGCGCAGAGGGCCGCCAATTACTTCATACGTTAATTTGTTTTCCTTTTTAGAATCGAGGTCTAAAAACCCAATTTGTGGATTGTCGAAATGAATGGCATAACATTCATCTGAGATGACAATTGGCATGGTGAAATTCATGAGTTCTGAATGCGTTTCATACCCGTAATGCGCACGATTGTAGAGTTGCAAGCGGTAACCCCTCCGATTCATACCAAGTGCACGCGCACCAGCGCCCATTAATTGCTCATCTTTTTTTAGATTGAATTCAAGGCTCGGTGTTTCACCCAAATAATAACCGCGAGCCTCAGATGTAATTAGTTGATCTTTGTAAAAAAACTGAAGTTCAAATTGTGGCCTGGTCTTGACCACCACATGAAAGTCACCATTTTCAATGTTAAAAAATTCATAAGGCAATTTAGCGTCAGAGACTATCGAGTAAAGAAAAGGCTTTGATTTTGTAGGGAGCACTACCGCATGAGATGCAGCTAATGTGGTGGTATCACCTTTAGGAATAAAACTTACTTCAAGGATTTGATCCGTATAAGCAGCTAATAAGTACTTGCCATCGCTTACTTGAATTTCACAACCTGAATCTGTAAGCTTGTGCGAAATATATAGTCTAGTTGGGTTTTGAGCAAAGACGAAAACGCCGTAAGTAATCGCAAAGAAAAAGAACGTATATTTCAACATAATTAATGACTTAACTTGATGATGTATGAAGTTTTAGCCGGGACTTTTCCAGTGGGCACTTCAAAATCAAAAGTTTGATTCGTCAGGACATCTTTCCCCTTGTCAAAACCGAAGAATCCTTCTGAAAAACGAGACCAATTGAGTGTTTGTTCCTCTTTTGAATTATTGATAATAACCATTACCACCTCAGCCGGTTGCGCCATTTCTTTGATTGGCTCTAGATAACGGAAATAAACATACAAGTTATTTTGCGGTACGAACTGGAGTAATTCACCTTCATGAATAACCTTTTGCCCTTTTCTCCAATTCAAGAGTCTTTTTGTGAACTGAAAATAAGCCTCTTCTTCAGGTGTTCTTCCAGTTTGATACCCTCTGCATTTGAGATCTTCATTGCTGCAAAATGCAGAATGCTGATCTGTAGCCCAACCACCCGGGAAGTCTCTGCGAATATCGGCATCACCAACTGACTTACTTCCTTTCATGCCAATTTCCGAGCCGTAGTAAATTTGAGGTATTCCTCTTGTTGTTGCAATTAAAGTTAAGGCCATTTTATAGTCTGCCATATCTGGAAACGATTCGTTGAATCTTTGGGTATCGTGGTTTTCCATGAAAACCAACAAATTTTGAGGATTAGCATAAAGGTAGTCTTGTGAAAAATTCTCGTAAAATCGGATCATTCCTTGATCCCATCCTTGTTGCTGCTCCTTCCAAGCTTGCATTATGGCATCATGTAGCGTAAAATCCATAACAGAAGGCATGTTGCTATTGAAATCTTGAAGCGCACCAATAGGACTATCTTTTTGCCAAAAAGACATTTGTGCCTGATCGTGCATCCAGACTTCACCCACAATATTTAAATTAGGGTATTCCGTCATGATTGCTTTTGTCCATTGAGCAATCGCGTCTTTATCATTATATGAATATGTATCTACACGCAAGCCATCAAGTTGAGCATACTCTATCCACCAAATCGTATTCTGAATGAGGTATGTCAACAACAAGGGATTCTGCTGATTCATATCTGGCATTGTAGTATCAAACCAACCATCAGCAGAAGCCTTTTGATCTATTTTTGATGCATAAGGGTCAAATTGTGTTGTAGTACGATAGCTGGATCGAGTGAAATGATCAAACTGATGTATCCAAGTAGCAGTAGGGAGGTCTTGTATCATCCAATGCTTGCTTGACCAATGATTGGGAACCTCGTCCTTGATAACCTTCAAACCTTGACGATGAGCCTCTAAGACCATTTCTTTATACCAAGTATTGGTACCATATCGCGGATCTATTTTATACAAATCAGATTGAGCATAACCATGATAAGAATACGTAGGTTCATTGTCCTCTAATGATGGAGTAGTCCAGATAGTGGTTGCTCCTAATTCTTTAATATAACTCAGACGTTGGATGATACCCATGATGTCACCTCCATGTCGACCACTTGGATTGGATCGATCTGTTTGTTCTTTGACATCAGGATGCTTGTCTAAACCCTCATTTCCGTTTGCAAATCGATCTGGCATTAATAAATAGATGACATCTGAACTGTTGAAACTTTGTCTGTATTTACTTTCATTCATGCGTTCTTCCAACATAAATTCGTGTGAGGCCACAACTTTCTTATTATCTAGAAGCTTGATTGGATAAGTGCCCGCAACTTTATCTTTTGTTTCTAAAGTGACAAAAATATAGTTAGGGTTCTCAGTACGAATTTCCTCAAGAACAACGAGACCAGAAACTTCTACACGAAACTTAGAGATTTGAGGTCCATGAAGTAAGACTTGAACTTGATGATGTTCCATATTTACCCACCAATTACCAGGCTCTACATGCTGTAAAACTTGTGCTTGAGCAAGAGAAAATGACAAGAGGAAAAAAGAGAGGTTAATCCATTTCATAAATACGTTGTTGAGTTCCATTTTCAAAGATTATGATTTTTACACAATTTTTAGCGTCGGGTGCAATTTCTCTTCCAAGAATATCAGTAACACATCTTACTTTACCATTAGAATTTTGATTGTCCTCCAAGCCAAGAGTGCAAGGGTTTGTTAAAGCCTGATAAGTACTAAGCTGTGCAAGCGCACTGGTTTTTCGAGTTTGGAGGTAAGGTATAATGCCTGACTTCACGTGTGCTCCCCAACTTTCTTGTAAAGCGTCTAAAAAATCTTGATCACTAAAACCATAGTCTAATCCTTTGAAGTCATCCAACAAAGCTGCGGGAGCGATGAGTTGTTGCATATTTTCTAAGTTGGATTGGAGTGCCGATACATTCCAAACATTGCTAAGGAGATCAAGCATGTGGAAAGTAAAACGGTCCCTGAAATAGGGTACCGCCAAAAGCTTTGAGTAAAGAGGACGACTTTGATTTCCTGGTGACCAAGTATAGATGTTGCGCAATGCCCAATTGATATTGAACCAATCAATACCGAAAGTATTATCAAGGTCGTAGGATAAGAAAACAATTTTCTGATCGCTTTCGCGTTGGTATAAGAAGTAATTATTCTTATTGTAGGCATAACCATCCCATTGCCCCATCAAAATTTCCAATGCAATATTGCGCAAAAACATTTCCACATCAAAAACTTCTTGTATCGCACATGCAAAATTAGTTGAAGGCGTATTATTTAAAACATCAATAAAATGGATCAATGCGGAATAGTCGGCACTATCTTTATTTGTTTTTAACTCATATACTGCTTGATAACTCGTTGGATTAGCACCCCACCAAGTGAGATCAGCACCATATGCACATTTCCAAAGATTTCCATTAGCTTGCCCCGGGAATCGGAGGTCCAAGAATTCATCATCAAGGTGCTCCACATTTAGGTATAAGCCTTTATATACATTATTTATATAGAGTTTGATATAACTTGTACGCGACGCTGGAAGTGCTGCAGATCGCAATAATTGTTGGGCAAGGTATGAACGCATAATAGAGACATCATTATGTTCGCCGTTCAAATTAATTTCCTCTAAACCTTGAAACTTTTGGCCCGAAATAAAACGATTAAAGTCGATTTTAAAGGATTTTTTTTGCGAAGCTAAGGAGGTATTGCCCCTTGCTCTAAATCCAATACTATCCGTAGTAACGTTTAAAACCGTACTTTGGTAATGAACAGTAGCCATAAATTCGTGGCCACTATATAAACTATCTCCAAGTAATAAATTCAAAGAATCGGGATGAATATCAACATATACACTCGCTACTTCATCTTGAAGAAATGCTAAATTATACGTTGGCTGAACAACTTGAGCCAGGGTCCCCTTGATGCAAATCCAAAGAAAAGCCGATAAACAAATAGATTTAAGCATCAAATATTCCTTAATCAATTTTTACGAATCCTTCATTTGCCATTGCTTGGCCCACTTTAATTAAAAAGTGATAGTTACCCGGTGCAAGATCCATCACATTGAATAGTAACTCATTTGTACCACTAGAAGAGGTGCCTTGTCTCTCAATTACAACTTGGCCCGCCTCATTTAACAGCAAAGCCTTGTATGGTGAGATAGTAGAAGATTGGAAACGCAAGGTTACTGATTGAGCCGATGGATTTGGATATACGCTTAAATCAAAACTTGAATGCATCAATTCATCAATGGAAGCTGGAGCCTCGGTAATAGCTGGTTGATCTAATTTGACATCAGTGTATATTCGGTATTCTCCGGCGATAAGACTTATTGGCGCAAGTGCATTAGATACATTAATACTATCTCCGGTAAAATATTCATACCACCATCCTGCATGTTGAAACGCAGGAATAACACTTTGAGTAGTAACTGCAAAATTAGCCATTGAAACACCATTCATGGTAGAATGACTCATCGTCATTCTTTTGGCTGCACCTGTCAAGCTGTATTGGAAATTAAGGGATCTAAAAGTTTCATAATTATTACGGAGAAACAAGGTTGCTGCATAAACGTCATACAGTTGGCGGCGACGCGCTTGAGTGTAGTAATTCCACAATATGGGTTTGTTACAAACCCTACATGGATTGTCTATAGAAATGTCGTAACCTAATTCTTGAAATTGCCAAAGCATTTTTGGACCTGGTTGCGTCAATAAAATGACGGCAAGACCTTGTGCTCTTCCAAGTGCTGTGTATAAATCTCTGGCATTGTGCGAAGAATTAGTATTGTTGCCATAGGTGAGCGCTTCAAACATGGTGCGCTCTTCGTCATGACTTTCAGCATAAGAAACTAAATGAGGAACTGACCAACCGCGATTACTGTGTATTCCTGAACTGATGTTACTTGAATTTGTGAATCCCATGAGGGCCTCTTGATAGCCATATGTTACATTGCCCCAGAGCATCATTCCATAGTCAGCAAGTTGCTCTTCCTCTGCGTTATCGCACCAATGCTCTAAGATTAAATAAGCATTAGATTTATAACTCCAAATTTCGTCGGCCATACGTTTGAGTAGGTTGATGCGCTCCATACTATAACTATTGCCATTATTCACAAACCCCTTCGTGTAGTCGAAGCGGAAACCATCAATGTTGTACGTTTCAATCCAATAACGATTTACCTGATCGATATAGTTTTGAGTCGCTAGACGCGTATGGTCAAAATCATATCCCCAACAATATGGCTCGTGAGGGCAAATAGCATTGAACCATGGGCTATTTGCAGCAGGGCTTGCATTCGCGGCATCCCAATACATATTAACCATCGGATTTTGTCCAAATGCATGATTGAACACCATGTCAACTATTACAGCAATTCCTCTGCCGTGGCAAGAATCCACAAACTCCTTGAATTTCTCCGGAGTGCCGTAGTATTTATCAAGTGCCATATGAAAAGACGGATTGTAACCCCAACTTTCATTATTTTCAAACTCGCCAGGAGGCATGAGTTCAATAGCATTGATACCAAGCTTACTCAAGTAATCAAGTGTGTCAATCAAGGTTTGATAATTTCGCTTTGCTACAAAATCACGAACGAGTAATTCATAAATCACTAAATCTTTCTTTTCAGGCGCTGTAAACGTATTATTAGTCCAAGCAAATGGAGCGACTGCAGTTTGCAAAACAGTCACAAAACCAGTTGTTTGCCCTACAGGGTATGCTAGGGGATTTGGATACGTTTGTGCATTTATGTTGTTATCATTATTGGGGTCTAAAATCAGTGTGCTCATTGGGTCAGCTAAACGCTTGCTACCATCAATAAAATATTGATAGCCATATTTCTGACCCGGATTAAGTCCTGTAATTTCAAGCCACCAGGTTTGATTATTAGTTGCTAAATTCATATGATAATTTGTCGTTGGCATCCAATTGTTAAAGTCGCCTATGACATAGATATGTTCCTTTTGAGGGGCAAATAATTGCAAAACAACGGTTGTATCGTTGATATAATTGATGCCGTTTTTTAAATTGGTATAGGAAGGGTCTTGCGGAACCACTAAAGGGTTTACTGTATAGTAAGTTGAATCAGTTACTTGAGTTGTGCCATTATCGGCGATAAGCTCAAGTAAATGCGTTCCTGAAACACTTGCATTCAGGGTGTAACTTAATTGAGTAGTATTGGTAACGGTTTGTAATGTTTGTCCGTCTTCTTTTAGCGTGAGCGTACAATTTTGATTAGCTGATGCCTCAATATTTAATTGCTCGTTGAGATTTAGAATACTATTTGCATCAGGATGAAAAAACTGAGCTAATAGACCTGCATTCAATGGGTAAATATCATAATAGATATCACTTCCATCGGTGGATCTACCAACGATTGACCCAGAAGCATTTCTAAAAACGAAAGCAAACTTGAGCACGTTTGTTCCAGTTGGAAATCCGTAAAATTGGTCGATGTCTATTGTGATTGTATGCTTGTTATTGCCAATATTGGTCATGGCTACTTGAGGATCAACTGTTCCCCAATTACCCTGAACAAATTGCCAATTTGTAGGGGAAGTACTTGCAGAGGTAATGAGACCTGCATGCGCATAAATTTGATTTTGGCCAACCAATGCTCCATTTCCTTGGGTTGCATCATAGGTGATGGTGACTACATCATTTACATTCGGGAAAGCCGGATTTAGTTCAAGTATTTGAGCAATCAACGAATTTGAACAAAATAGGAGTCCAATAAATAAAAAAATCTGTGTCTTCATGTTAAAGAAATTTATCAAAAGGCTGACTTAAAGACTAAAAAAGCCCGGGTGAAACTCACCCAGGCTTTTGAAATCTAGTGATTTTGGCTTATTGTTTGATCAATTTACCAGTAGCAACTTTATCACCTGCAACAACGTTGTAGATGTATGAACCTGCCTGAAGAGCAGTTGTGTTCATCTCTACTGTTGTCAAAGCGGATGTAGCTACAGTTTGGGTAGCAACTACTTTTCCAGCAAGGTCAAAAATTGTTACAGTCGCAACAGCAGCATTGTTTGCTTCAAATGTGAAGTTGACTACATCAGTTGCTGGGTTTGGAGCAACAGTTAGGTTAGTGATCGCGTTTTCAGCAACAGACACACCACATGCTGTACAAGCATCCCAAACGTAACAAACAGTTCCTGGCATAAGAGTATAAGTACGGTTGATGTTACCACCACCGTCATCAACACCACAAGAGTCAACTGCAATTGTGTTAGCTGCGTCAACACCTTCATTCATACCCCAATCTCCGTTTACAAACTTGTAGAATTGTGTTGCACCTAATGAAGCAACTGGATAAGAAACTGTGATTGACCAGATGTTGTTACCTTCATCTGACATTGCAGAGTTAGCATCAGCAGGTGACCAGTTAGCAACTGGACCAGCTGCAACTTCACCACCATTATCTGTAAAGTTACCACCAACACGAATACCATTTGGATCCAATGTATTGGCAACAAGGTAATCAGTGACATCTACTTTGTAAGTTACATCAAAACTAGTTTGGAAGCTGTACATACCTGTTGTACGATTGAAAAGCACCAAATAAGTACCATCAGTAACAGGGATGTTTGGTCCGTCTTGAACACCTACACCTGCAGGGAAATCTGCTGCACCCCAGTTGATAGCCCAATCGTCATCTTGACGGAATTTAGCTTCACCAGCAACGCAGGTTACGATACCAGCGTACATTTCACCATCAACAGTAATCATGTCTACATCTACCGACCAATCATATGGTGGAACTGCAGATCCAATGATACCTACAGACGGAAATTGTGCGAAGGCAGTTGCTCCTAAAACAAGAGCAGTTAGAAGTGTAAAAATTTTCTTCATACTTAATTAATTAATAGGTTAATAATACTTAGTGTCAACTTGACAAGTTCAAAAATAAAAAAATATTTCTAATTCTTGTAACTTCTAAAATAATTTGAAATGATAAGTTATGCTCTTAGTGTTAATTCAAAAACACCAAGGTCCACTGTATATGGTCTTGTTGGCTATTGTAGGAGATAAGACTGGTTCATGCTCAAAAATTCCAAAAACGCTCGAACCGCTGCCCGACATTGAGGCATATACTGCACCCAATTCATATAAATCCTCTTTTAATTTTGCAATTGATGGGAAAGCCTTGAATACTGATGGTTCAAAATCATTCTTTATGTCTTTGAATCCGTCTATTTCCATTGCATCAACTAGAGATGTGCGGTGTGCAATTGGATGAACACCCGCATACGCAGCTGCGGTAGACACATGAATCTGCGGATTACAAAGTACTAAAAAAACAGATTTATTGAAAGGCTTAAGTTTGATTAAAATTTCACCTCTACCTTGTGCAAGCTGGATTCCTCCTTCAATAAAGAAAGGGCAATCACTTCCTAATTCAGCAGCAAATTGTTCTAATTCTTTATTTTGGAAACCCAACCCAAACATCTCGTTTACACCTGATAGTATATAACTAGCATCGGCTGACCCTCCTCCTAAGCCTGCCCCTACAGGGATTTGTTTACGTAAATGAATACGTAAGTGAGGAAAGGATCGATGCGCGCGCAACAAGTTAATGGCTTGTTCACATAAATTGGATTTTCCATTTGAAGGAACATGAATTCCTGACTGTTCAAAACTATCAAAAGTATCCTCTGTAATTTCAATAATGTCACATAATGGAGTTTCTGCCATGATTGTTGCAATTTCATGATAGCCATCTGGACGCTTGGCAATAATTTGTAAACCTAAATTGATTTTCGCTGGAGGATACAAGATCATGGTGTAAAGATAAGCAATTGACGAAAATCCTTATTTTTGTTGTTCGAAACATGAAAATATGAGTATTACCTATCTGGATTTTGAAGAACCATTGCGCGAACTTGAAGAGCAAATCGAGCAAACCAAAGCACTTGGTGAGCAAACGCAAGTTGATATGCAAGACAAGATTACAGAGTTAGAACAGGTGCTTGCTGCCAAAACTAAAGAAGTATTTGCCAATTTAACTCCTTGGCAACGCGTTCAACTATCGAGACATCCGGATAGACCTTACACCTTGGCATATATCGAAGCTCTTACAAATGGCCAATTTCAAGAATTACACGGCGATCGCAATGTAAAAGACGATAAAGCGATGGTTGGAGGATTTGGCTTACTTGATGGCAAAACAGTAATGTTTATTGGTCAGCAAAAAGGTATCAATACAAAAATGCGTCAATACCGCAATTTTGGTATGCCTAATCCCGAAGGATACCGCAAGGCTTTGCGCCTGATGAAACTTGCTGAAAAATTCAATAAACCAATTGTTACCTTCATTGATACGCCTGGGGCATTTCCCGGTTTGGAAGCAGAGGAACGTGGCCAGGGCGAAGCCATTGCGCGCAATATTTACGAAATGATGCGCCTCAAAGTTCCCGTCATCTGTGTTATAATAGGTGAAGGTGCTTCTGGTGGTGCACTAGGAATTGGTGTTGGAGATAAAGTTGTAATGCTCGAGAATACATGGTACTCTGTTATTTCTCCTGAGAGCTGTTCCTCTATTCTATGGCGCTCTTGGAATTATAAAGAAATTGCTGCATCAGCCCTGAAATTGACGTCAACAGACATGAAACAAAATGGTTTAGTTGACGACGTCATACACGAGCCGAGTAATGGCGCACACCGTGAGAAAGAACAAATGTTCCAGATTCTCCGAGATAAACTCAATGATTATCTCCTAGAACTTAATCAAAAACAGCCAGATGAGCGCATCAATGAGCGCATAGAAAAGTTCAATAATATGGGCTTCTGGAAATAACCTACAAATGAACGCGCTACTCGCTACGCCCATTGCCTATCTCAAAGGAGTTGGACCACAAAAAGCGCAAATACTGCAAGAAGAACTTGGAATCTTCACATTCCAAGATCTCCTATATCATTATCCATACCGATACCAAGATCGTAGTACCTTTCATGATATTGCACTGATTAGAACTGAAGATCAATATGTACAACTGAAAGGCCGTTTTACTCACATCAGCGAGATGGGAAGCGGTAGACACAAAAAATTACAGGCACGTTTTAGTGATGGTTCTGGTTCTATTGATCTTATTTGGTTTCAAGGTTTTCATTGGATCAAAAATAACCTCAATGTTCAAGATGAATTTATTGTCTTTGGTAAACCTAAATTTTTCCAAAATAATTGGAATATTGCCCATCCTGAACTGCTCAAAGTAGTACCTGGAATGGAACGAAAAGGTTTTGAAGCATTTTATCCAAGCACAGAAAAATGTCAACACAAAGGACTAAATAGCAAAGGAATAAGTAAGTTAATTGCCAACCTTTTTGAACAATTAGCACATCAAATTCCCGAGACTTTACCAAATGACATATGTACGGATCTCAACTTATTACCACGAATTAAAGCACTTAGAGAAATTCATCAACCTACTTCTGAAGTATTTATAAAGACGGCCAGATACCGACTAAAATGGGAGGAATTATTTTTTTTACAACTTGAACTTCTACTTCGTAAAGGGATTCAAAGTAAAAAACTAAAGGGTTACGCGTTACAAGAAGTGGGGTCCGCTTTTAATGAATTTTATAAGAATCACCTGCCTTTTGAGCTTACTTCTGCTCAAAAACGCGTCCTCAAAGAAATAAGAAAAGATCTTGGCGATGGCAGTCACATGAACCGCTTATTACAAGGTGATGTTGGCAGTGGTAAAACCCTTGTAGCCTTATTGAGCTTATTACTAGCCATTGGAAATAATTTACAAGGTGCTTTAATGGCCCCTACTGAGATACTGGCTAATCAACATTTCATCGGTATATGTGACTTACTTGCAAGCATGGAAATTCGAGTAGCTCTGCTAACAGGGTCCACCAAAAAAGCAGAACGAATTCAAATTCACGAAGGACTGCAAAGTGGAGAAATTCAATTACTTATTGGTACACATGCTTTATTAGAAGATACTGTTCAATTTAAAAATCTTGGATTAGTAGTCATAGATGAACAACATCGGTTTGGGGTTGCACAAAGAGCTAAAATGTGGCGTAAAAACAGTATTCCTCCTCACGTATTAATTATGACTGCTACCCCGATCCCCCGTACTTTAGCTATGACTTTTTATGGCGACCTTGATGTATCCGTTATAGACGAATTACCTCCGGGTCGAAAGCCCATTCAAACCATTCATCGCAGAGAAAATCATCGGTCTAAACTTTTTGCTTTTATAAAGGAACAACTACAACTTGGACGGCAGGCTTATGTGGTATACCCATTGATACAAGAATCCGAAAAACTAGATTTTAAAAATCTGGAGGATGGCTACGCTCAAATTGAAGACTTCTTTACACCATTAGGTTACCAAATTAGCATGGTTCATGGAAAAATGAAACCTACCGATAAGGACGCGGCTATGCAAACCTTTGTACAGGGTCGAACCCATATAATGGTAGCTACAACTGTTATTGAAGTTGGTGTAAATGTACCGAACGCATCAGTTATGGTGATTGAAAGTGCAGAACGATTTGGGCTTTCACAGTTACATCAATTACGTGGTCGTGTAGGGCGAGGTGCTGAGAAATCTTATTGTATTTTGATGACTGGAGATGGAATTTCCAAAGAAGCTCAAAAACGCATGGATACAATGGTTACAAGCAACGATGGATTTGTATTAGCAGAAGTTGATTTACAATTAAGGGGTCCGGGTGATCTAATGGGCACCCAACAAAGTGGCGCACTGGCATTAAAAATCGCTGATCTAGCTAAAGATGGACAGCTCGTACAATTAGCCAGAGATAAAGCACGTGAAATCTTAGAAGACGACCCACAACTCATTCAACCCAAGCACATCCTTCTAAATCAAGCCTTACGTGAAGTCTTAAAGAATAAACCCAACTGGGGTAGAATTTCTTAGTTTATTATAATAAAAAAAGGACGGCTTATGCCGTCCTTTTAATTTGATGTAAGGCTTAAATCGAAAAGCTTATTGAGCGTCTTCCATTAATTCCTCGTAAGCTTCTTTAGAGCCCACAATAAGGTTTTGGAAGTTGCGCACACCTGTTCCGGCAGGAATGAGGTGACCCACAATTACATTTTCTTTCAAACCTAATAAATGATCTTCTTTCCCAGAAATCGCGGCTTCGTTAAGAACTTTTGTAGTCTCTTGGAAGGATGCAGCTGAGATGAAAGATTGTGTTTGAAGTGAAGCGCGAGTTATCCCTTGTAGTAAAGGAGTAGATGTCGCTGGTATAGCCTCACGTGCCTCGATGAGTTTTTTATCTTCACGCTTCAAACGTGAATTCTCATCGCGTAGACGACGGACGCTAACCAATTGTCCTTTGTGAAGTTCAGTAGAGTCTCCGGCATCAATGACAAACATTTGACCATACAACTCGTCATTTGCTTCCATGATATCTGCTTTATGAACGCTTTGACCTTCAAGGAAGCGAGTATCACCAGAGTCAATGATTTCTGCTTTCAACATCATTTGACGTACAATTACTTCAAAGTGCTTGTCGTTAATTTTTACACCTTGCAAACGGTACACTTCTTGAATCTCATTGACAATATACTCTTGTACTTTTGTCGGACCTTCAATGTTGAGGATATCGTTTGGTGTAATTGCTCCATCCGAAAGTGGTTGCCCTGCACGTACATAATCATTTTGTTGTACGAGAATGTGCTTTGATAGTGGCACTAAATACTTTCGAACTTCTCCAAGTTTAGAGGTAATAATGATTTCTCGGTTACCTCTTTTAACTGTTCCATAGGTTGCTGTACCGTCAATTTCAGAGACAACAGCAGGATTTGATGGATTTCTTGCTTCGAATAATTCCGTTACACGTGGTAAACCACCGGTAATATCACCTGTTTTACCAGCCGAACGAGGAATCTTTACAAGGATATCACCTGCTACAATTTTATCTCCTTCTGCAACAGAAATGTGCGCATTAACCGGAATGGAATATTCGCGAAGTATTTCTTTTGTTTTTGGATCTATAATGTGAATAGCTGGAGATTTTTTCTTGTCACGAGATTCGATAATTACTTTTTCAGTAAATCCTGTTTGCTCATCGACTTCTTCACGGTACGTGATGTTTTCAATAACTCCGTCAAAAACAACCTTACCTGCAACCTCACCAATGATCAACGCATTGTATGGATCCCATTTACAAATAACATCTCCTTTTTTGATTTTGGAGTTGTTTTGAACCATCAAATCAGAACCGTAAGGGACATTTGCCGTCATGACAACAATACCTGTTTTTTCATCTGTAATACGCAACTCTGCAGAACGACCTACGACAATTACGCGATCAGTTCCGTCTGCATTTTTACGTTCGATGGTACGTAATTCGTCGATTTCCAGTTTACCATTAGCTTTTGCCTTAAGGTCAGAGATATCAGCAATATTAGATGCTGTACCACCCACGTGGAAAGTACGTAATGTAAGCTGTGTACCCGGCTCACCAATTGACTGCGCAGCTACGACCCCAACGGAGTCTCCGATTTGAGCCAGGCGGTGATTAGATAAGTTTCGGCCATAACATTTAGAACATACACCTCTGCGCATTTCACATGTCAATACCGAGCGAATTTCTACTTCTTCAATGCCTGCTTTTTCAATTGCTCTTGCAACATCTTCAGAAATTAGCTCGCCAGCTTGAACAATAACTTGATCTGAATCTGGCATGTAAACGTCATGTACTGATGTTCTTCCAAGAATTCGGTCATACAATGGTTCAACAACTTCATCATTTTTCTTGAGTGAAGTAGCTACAATACCACGTAATGTACCGCAATCGTTTGAGTTGATAACAACATCCTGAGCGACATCAACGAGACGACGCGTGAGGTAACCTGCATCCGCAGTTTTAAGCGCCGTATCAGCAAGACCTTTACGTGCACCGTGTGTGGAGATAAAGTACTCAAGAATCGATAATCCCTCTTTAAAGTTGGATAAAATCGGATTCTCAATAATCTCCTGAACAGATGCACCAGACTTTTGAGGCTTGGCCATCAAACCACGCATACCAGAGAGCTGACGTATCTGTTCTTTCGAACCACGAGCTCCAGAGTCATACATCATATAGATGGAGTTGAATCCTTGTCGGTCAGTCTTGAGTTGCTCCATAAGGGTATGGGTCAAACGCGAGTTGGTATGTGTCCAAATATCAATAATTTGGTTATAACGCTCATTGTTAGTGATTAGACCCATGTTGTAATTCATCATGACTTCTTTCACTTCGGTTTCTGCCTTGGCAACAAGCGTTTCTTTTTCTTTAGGAATGATGATGTCATCAAGGTTGAAGGATAAGCCTCCTTTGAAGGCCATTTCATAACCAAGTTGTTTGATATCATCAAGGAATTGTGCAGTTCTCGAAGTACCGCAAACTTTCAAGACTTCACCGATAATGTCACGGAGAGCCTTTTTGGTCATTACGTCGTTGATAAATCCAACTTGACGTGGTACTTTGTTGTTAAACATCACACGACCACAAGTAGTTTCTACCATCATGAGAACTGGTTGTCCATCTTCTCCTAGATCGTAGGTTTTAACTTTGATGTGCGCATGTAAATCTAGTTTTCCTTCATTGTAAGCGATGATTACTTCTTCTGGAGAATAGAAAATACCATCTTCACCCTTAACGATTTCGGAATCAGTAGTGCGCTTTCCTTTGGTAATGTAGTAAAGACCCAAGACCATATCCTGAGAAGGTACAGCGATTGGCGCTCCATTGGCAGGATTCAAGATATTGTGCGAAGCCAACATCAGCATTTGAGCCTCTAATATTGCAGCATTACCTAAAGGTAAGTGAACAGCCATTTGGTCACCATCAAAGTCGGCGTTGAATGCCGTTGTAACAAGTGGGTGCAAACGTATTGCTTTACCTTCAATAAGTTTTGGTTGGAATGCTTGAATACCCAAACGGTGAAGTGTAGGGGCACGGTTCAATAGAACTGGGTGTCCTTTCAAAACGTTTTCTAAGATATCCCAAACAACCGGTTCTTTACGGTCAACAATTTTCTTAGCTGATTTAACCGTTTTTACAATTCCGCGCTCGATCATTTTTCTGATGATGAACGGTTTGTAAAGTTCTGCAGCCATATCTTTCGGTAAACCACACTCGTGTAATTTCAAATCTGGTCCGACGACAATTACCGAACGAGCAGAGTAATCCACACGCTTACCAAGCAAGTTTTGACGGAATCGTCCTTGCTTACCTTTCAATGAATCAGAAAGAGATTTGAGTGCACGATTTGATTCCGTTTTAACAGCCGATGATTTTCTAGAGTTGTCAAATAGGGAATCGACAGCTTCTTGAAGCATTCGTTTTTCATTTCTCAAAATAACCTCAGGCGCTTTGATTTCTATCAAACGCTTTAATCGGTTGTTACGAATAATCACACGACGATATAGATCATTTAGGTCAGAAGTAGCAAAACGACCACCATCGAGCGGCACCAATGGGCGCAGTTCTGGTGGAATAACTGGTACAACTTTAACAATCATCCATTCTGGACGGTTGTCAATACGCTTTTGTGAGTCGCGCATCGCCTCTACAACTTGAAGACGCTTAAGCGCTTCGTTCTTGCGCTGAACAGAAGTTTCAGTCTCAGCTTGGTAACGCAAGTCATAGGACATTTGATCAAGATTCAATCCAGCAAGCAAGTCATAAAGTGCTTCTGCACCCATCTTTGCGATAAACTTGTTTGGATCGGAATCGTCAAGGTAATGGTTATTCGCCAATTCAGGCAAGTCGAGCATATCGAGATATTCTTCCTCTGTAATGAAGTCCATTTTCTTGACATTAGCCCACTTATCTGTACCCGTTACTGCTCCTGCTTGGATAACAACATAGCGCTCGTAATAGATAATTTGGTCTAGTTTTTTGGTAGGCAAGCCTAACAAATAACCAATTTTATTTGGAAGCGAACGGAAGTACCAAATGTGTGCAACCGGAACCACCAAGGAGATGTGTCCCATACGCTCACGACGTACTTTCTTTTCAGTCACTTCAACACCACAACGGTCACAAACAATTCCTTTGTATCGGATGCGCTTGTATTTACCACAGTGACATTCGTAATCTTTAACAGGTCCAAAAATGCGCTCACAGAACAAGCCATCACGCTCCGGCTTATAGGTCCGGTAGTTGATGGTTTCTGGTTTCAAAACTTCACCACTAGAATGCTCCAATATAACTTCAGGTGAAGCCAAGGAGATAGTGATTTTGTTGAAGCTGCTTTGCTTTTTTGGGGTTTCTTTTTTGAAAGCCATTTGATCTCGACTATTTACGTTAGTATTTTGAATTAATCCATTGATACGTTAAGACACAAACCACGAAGTTCGTGTAACAATACATTAAAGGACTCAGGAATACCTGGTTCTGGAATGTTGTCTCCTTTTACAATAGATTCATATGCCTTAGCACGTCCCATGACGTCGTCAGATTTAACTGTTAAGATTTCTTGTAGGATGTTAGCAGCACCAAATGCTTCTAATGCCCAAACTTCCATCTCACCAAAACGCTGACCACCAAACTGAGCCTTACCACCCAATGGTTGTTGGGTAATCAAGGAGTATGGTCCGATTGAACGAGCATGCATTTTATCATCAACCATGTGAGAAAGTTTCAACATGTAGATGATACCAACCGTTGCTGGTTGATGGAAACGCTCACCTGTGCCACCATCGTATAGGTAAGTTTTACCCGAACGTGGAACACCTGCTTTGTCAGTCCAATCGTTAATTTCTTCTGGTTTCGCACCATCAAAAATAGGTGTAGCAAACTTGACACCAAGTTTTTCTCCAGCCCATGCAAGAACCGTTTCATATATCTGACCCAAGTTCATACGAGATGGTACACCCAATGGATTGAGAACGATATCTACAGGAGTACCGTCTTCAAGGAATGGCATATCTTCTTGGCGAACGATATTGGCTACAATACCTTTGTTTCCGTGACGACCTGCCATTTTATCACCGACTTTAAGCTTGCGTTTTTTGGCAACATATACCTTCGCTAACTTCACTATTCCCGCAGGTAATTCATCTCCTACTGAAATATGGAATTTTTTGCGCTTGTAGATTCCAAGCAAGTCATTAGCCTTGATATTAAAGTTATGGATAACTCGAGAAATCAATTGATTTGTCTCTGTATCTGCTGTCCAATTTAGTGGATTAACAATCGAATAATCAAGGGCAGATAATGCTTTATTGGTGAATTTCGTTCCTTTCTTAATCAATTCTTCCTTGAAGTTATTGAATACTCCGGCGGATTTTTGCTCTCCCAGAATCACCAATAATTTATCAACTAGTTTGTCGCGAAGAGCTGCAAAATCTCTTTGATAATCTGCATCTAATGCTTCAAGAACAGGCTTGTCTTGTGATTTTGATTTGCGGTCTTTGACAGCTCTTGAGAATAATTTCTTCTCAATTACAACACCTCGTAGTGATGGACCAGCTTTCAATGAAGCATCTTTCACATCACCAGCCTTGTCACCGAAGATAGCACGTAAGAGTTTCTCTTCTGGCGATGGATCTGTCTCTCCTTTCGGAGTAATCTTACCGATAAGAATATCACCCTCTTTGATTTCTGCACCAATGCGGATAAGCCCGTTTTCATCAAGGTCTTTAGTTGCCTCTTCTGAAACATTTGGAATGTCAGATGTCAATTCTTCCATACCTCGCTTCGTATCGCGTACTTCCAAAGAATATTCATCAATATGAATGGAGGTAAAGATATCGTCACGAACCACTTTCTCAGAGATTACAATCGCATCTTCAAAGTTGTAACCTTTCCAAGGCATGAATGCCACCTTAAGGTTTTGACCAAGTGCGAGTTCTCCTGATTGCGTTGCATAACCTTCACATAGGACTTGTCCTCGTTCAACGCGATCGCCTTTCTGAACGATTGGCTTAAGGTTGATACAAGTACTTTGATTCGTCTTCATGAATTTCGTGAGCGAATAACGCATCACTTCACTATCAAAACTCACCAATTTATCCTGGTCGTTCCAGTCGTAGCGAATGACAATCTCGTTAGCATCTACGTATTCAACTGTACCCGAACCCTCTGCATTGATCAATACACGAGAATCTCTGGCGACGAGTTGTTCAATTCCTGTTCCGACAATTGGAGCATTTGGTCGTAATAATGGGACTGCCTGACGTTGCATGTTAGAGCCCATGAGTGCACGGTTGGCATCGTCATGCTCTAAGAATGGAATTGACGAGGCTGCAATAGATGCGATTTGGTTTGCACCAACATCCATTAAGCTTAGGTCTCCAGGAGCAACTACAGGGAAATCACCTTCGTAGCGAGCCTTTACAAGATCAGAAAGGAAATTACCTTTTTCATCAATTTTTGCATTCGCTTGGGCGATTGTTTTTGAATCCTCTTCTTCTGCCGCTAAATAAATAGGCGTCTCTTCAAATACAACACGACCATTTTCTACACGACGGTATGGGGTTTCGATGAATCCTAATTTATTCACTTTTGCAAAAACACAAAGCGAAGAAATCAAACCAATGTTTGGACCTTCAGGAGTCTCAATCGTACACAAACGTCCATAGTGAGTGTAGTGAACGTCACGAACCTCAAAACCAGCGCGCTCTCGAGAGAGACCACCTGGGCCTAGTGCAGAAAGTCGACGTTTGTGAGTAACTTCTGAAAGTGGGTTAGTTTGGTCCATGAACTGAGACAGCTGATTGGTACCAAAGAAAGAATTAATAACCGAAGATAATGTCTTGGCATTGATAAGGTCAATCGGTGTAAATACTTCGTTATCGCGTACATTCATTCGCTCGCGAATGGTACGAGCCATACGTGCTAAACCAACACCAAATTGAGAATAAAGTTGCTCGCCAACAGTACGAACACGACGATTTGACAAGTGATCAATATCATCAATATCTGCTTTAGAGTTGATGAGCTCAATTAAGTATTTAATGATCGAAATGATGTCATTTTTAGTCAGAACTCTTGACTCTTCTGCTACGTCTAAGTTTAATTTCTTATTAATTCGGTAACGACCAACTTCACCTAGGTCATAGCGTGCGTCAGAGAAGAAAAGTTTCTCGAAAACTCCTTTTGCCGTTTCATAGTCTGGCGGATCTGCATTACGGAGTTGTCGGTAGATATGTTCAACTGCCTCTTTTTCGGAGTTAGAAGTATCCTTTTGTAGGGTATTATAGATGATGGTGTAATCCGTAGAATTACCATCTTCTTTATGCAAAATCAGAGATTTAGCTCCAGAATCCATAATGGAATCTAAGTGTTCTTCTCCAATTAAAAGCTCACGGTCAAGGATAACCTCATTACGCTCGATAGAGACAACTTCCCCTGTATCTTCATCAACGAAATCTTCAATCCAAGTTTTGAGTACCCTAGCCGCCAAGCGACGACCAATGAGTTTCTTCAAATTTGCTTTGCTTACTTTCACTTCATCAGCCAAACCAAAAATATCCAAGATATCGCGGTCTGTCTCGTAACCAATGGCGCGGAATAAAGTTGTTACAGGTAATTTCTTTTTACGGTCGATGTACGCGTACATGATATTATTGATATCTGTAGCGAACTCAATCCATGATCCCTTGAATGGGATAATTCTGGCCGAATATAATTTCGTGCCATTTGCATGGCGAGACTGTCCAAAGAAAACACCCGGAGAACGGTGCAATTGCGACACAATAACGCGTTCTGCGCCATTGACCACAAAGGAACCCTTCGGTGTCATATATGGAATTGTACCTAAATACACATCTTGCACGATGGTTTCAAAGTCTTCGTGCTCAGGGTCTGTACAATACAGTTTCAGTTTTGCTTTGAGGGGCACACTGTAAGTGAGTCCTCTTTCGATACACTCTTCAATAGTGTAACGTGGTGGATCAATGAAATAATCCAGGAATTCAAGAACAAATTGATTGCGGGTATCCGTGATAGGAAAGTTTTCAGCAAACACTTTGAAAAGCCCTTCACTTTCGCGGTTTTCCGGAGTTGTTTCCAACTGGAAAAATTCTTGAAAAGACTTTAATTGAATTTCCAGAAAATCTGGATATTCAAATTGGTTTTTGCTTGAAGCAAAATTAATTCTGGTTGAATTAGTTGTTGTTGCCAAGGCTTGTTTTTTTTAATGTTTTGTACTCTGTTGAAATCAACATGCAAAAAACAGGA
>Ga0208439_1000015_pt1 | contig 120768 bp, 102 predicted proteins | sample ColrivemetaGS703_FD_187621 | JGI IMG/M metagenome (GOLD analysis project Ga0208439, IMG submission 187621) | Estuarine microbial communities from the Columbia River estuary - Freshwater metaG S.703 (SPAdes) (version 2) | ecosystem: Environmental > Aquatic > Marine > Intertidal zone > Estuary ...
ACTGCTACGCTACCAGCGCAACGGCATCGCTCGGTTATCCAGAGCGGTCCGCCAAGGCTAGATTAAAAAAGTAACAAAACGAAGCCAAATCCACATCCAAATCATGGCGTGCGATAAATAGGCTTATCGTTTACTAAAACAGCCACTGCTAGTTGTCGCTAGCCCCTTTCCATAGGCTCCCTTGCGCTCTCCTTCCCTTCTCCTAACACATTACCTTCGATCAGGTCACAACCACAATCGCCTCAATCATTTGCATCCTGCTTAAATTAAGGTGCCACATTTATACAGTCTCGAGTGTGCATACCTATACCCCAATGTAAGCATCAATCCGCTTTTACGTGTGTGAACGAGCAGCTTAGTTCTGTTTGCATATATAGCTATATATTACCGCATAAAAAAATGTTAATTTGTGACCATAACTATAAATCTTGGATTTTTAAAATGAAAAACTTTCTTGCCATCTTTTCACTGACTCTCTTTCTTGCAGCCTGTGGCGGTGGCGGTGGCGGTGGCGGTGGCACTGAGCCCGTTGCAACAAACTTGGCACCGACCGTTACAGGCGACCAAGCTGTTGAGGTGTTAGAGGGCGTGCAGCTTACCAATGCATATAGTGCTTCCGATCCTGAAAATGCTGCCGTAACACTCAGTTTAGAAGGCACCGATGCCGCGGCATTCACGCTATCTTCAGGAGGTGATCTTAGATTTATTCAAGTCCCTGATTTCGAAGCGCCTGCTGATGGGGGGGGTGATAATGTCTACAACCTAACCATAGTCGCTTCTGACTCTGTTAACGAGGCGTCATTCACGGTGGCTATAACAGTTACCAATGCAACAGAGGGGCGCGTAGTAGACGGTCCAGTAGCTGGTGCATCGGTGCATATTGATTTAAATGGCGACGGTATTCAGGATGCCAATGAGTCAGTTGTCTTAACTGATGCTGGGGGTAACTACTCGCTTCCAGTACCCGCGACGTTCCCCGCTTCAATTGTATCCATTGGGGGTACGGATACACACACGGGCAAAGTGTTTGAGAATATTGCACTAGTGTCAGAAATTAGATCGGCTTCAGCGCCGGTCGCGATTACGCCTTTAACCACTGTACTGGTAGGCATTGAATCCGAGGCTGATCGGGCTGCATTTCTGATCTCATTAGGTCTTGGCTCTTCACTTGATGATGTGCTCAGCGCAGATGGTTGGGCAGCAGCTGAGAGCGGCGATGCAAATGCTCAGGCAGTGCAGCGCATCAGCCAACAGATTGCCACTGCTATGCAGGCAATCAGCAATGTAATAGAGGGTTCTGCGGATGCCGGTACCTCAGCATTTGATATTTCTAAGATTGTGGCGGCAAAAATTGTCGCAGTCGCACAGTCTGCGGAGGGCATAGATCTCGCCTCTGCAGAGTCAATGCAGTCAATTTTTGTTGCCTCAGTAAACGAGGTGATCACTGATGGGTCTGTCGATGCGGATGTGCTTAGCGCCATCGCGACCATTATAGCCAGAGTCAATAATGTAATTGCTGATGTTACTATCGATCCCACCTCTGCCTCAGCTGCTGATATCGTTAAGGCTGTGCAAGAAGATGTGCAATCAAAGATTGTCTCACTGGCCTCTGGCGAGATTACTGTCGCGGCCTTTGTCGAATTGGTCAATATTGTCGTTGATGCAATCGCTGTAAATACAGGTAAAAATCTATTATCCGGAAAGGTTATCGATGGTTATATCTCAGGAGCAACCATTTATCTTGATACTAACTTCAATGGGATTCAGGATAATAATGAGGCTAAAGTCATTTCATCAGATTTGGGTTCGTTTGAGTTTTCGTTGACAGATAGCCAGAAAGAATGCCTCGCCTACGTTCCCGTCCGTGTTGATGTGCCTGTTGGGGCGGTTGATGCAGATTTAGGTACGGTGACAAGTGCGTTTAGTATGGTGCTACCCCCTACGTTTGGATTTGTAGAGTCATCTGAGCAACTAAATGTCACACCACTTACTTCTGTACTGTGGGATGAAATAGAAAAACTTCTCAAGGAAGGAGTTGGTAGTGATTTAACCTGTCAAACAGTTAAGGAAAATATCTCTTCTTTACCTTCATTCCAGGAATCCTTATCCACGTCCATCTCAAATGTTGTTCGCCACTACAATATTCCTGCAAACAAGATCTTTGCTGATTATATTGCTAACGACGATGAAGATCTATCTACGAAGGCAGAGTTGATTGTAAAGGGCCTAAAAAAGAGCTTTGCTGAGACTGCCGAATTGCGGGCGGAATATCCTCAAGCTGATTATGCAGAAGTAAATTACTTTGTATTCAGTAGCATGGATGGTGATGAGTTATATCCTAATGCTTGGTATCGAGAAACCGCCTATCAGGACGGTGACGTTACCTTTGTTGACCTCAAAAAAATCAGTGATGACCTTGAAACTGATATTCGCTTAATCTATCAATCCGAGCGATCGGGAAGCTCTAGTCGCACTAATCCAGATCTAACATTTGGTCTGAATAAAGAAATTGAATCTCGAGGTGGTGATGCCTCTGACTACAGCTGTAATTATCAAGAACAAATTACCTACACCGAGGATGCAAAGTCCTATGAGCTAGTTAACCTCACAAGCTACAACGTAAGTTCAAACTCAATTGATGATTGTGCATTCGAAAGTTTTGCTGCATCAAGTCAAACACGGTATGTATTTTGGGGCGAAAGTTATTCTGAATACGAGTCTCAGGGCTCGCAGTTCACCTTTGACTACACGGTGGCCAAACAACAGCTATCTGATTGGACTGATTACCAAGCAAATATTGATAATCTTAATCCAAAGGCTCTCGTGGCATACGTAGATTCACTCCCTAAGTTATTCTGTCAAAAGGGGCTTGCCCAAGCAAATAGCGTGTATCGTAGCAAGAAATATTTGGATGGTGATGTCAGCGTTACGATCACTAGGGCAAATGATGGTTCTTACTCGGAGACTCGAACGTTACCGGATGGAACGCAAGAAATAACCAATTATCTAGCATCTGAAAACCCTACAATTAATAGCTGTACAACCATCGACTCGGACAACGATGGTCTCGAGGATTATTATGATGCAGCGCCACTAGACCCCCAAGTCAGCTTTGTTTCCGCTAGTCGGGATATAGATGGGGATGGCGTGCCTGATGCCAATGATCCTGATAAAGATAATGATGGTTTCAATAATGATGATGATGCCTTCCCCTTAGATGCCAGCGAGTGGTTGGATACCGACGGTGACAACATTGGGAATAATATCGATACTGATGATGATGGTGATGGTGTTGCCGACAGTTTTGACGAGTATCCAGTAGACTCTCGCAACTTTACGGATACTGATGGTGATGGGGTCTACGATATGTACGATGCTGCGCCTAATGACTCAACTAACAGCAGTGCCGCTATCTTTGATCTGGACACGGTTACAGACGCAGGTATTTCTGAAAGCCTCCGTGAAAGTGGTCAGCAAACCATAGTCTTTAATAGGTTCTCAGTTCAAGACACCTCTTGGCTTGCCCGGGTAGTGTCATGGTTCGCCGCCCCGGTCATTGCGCAGGGGGAGGGTACCATCCTTTCCAATCAGACTAACCTAGTCAACTGGGATGCAGACGGCTCAGAGGTCGGCGATGCTATTCTTACGACTGATACTTTTTTCGCCGCGGAAGCTATTCTTAGCCCAAGTGGAAATGAATTGTATTACCTAACAAGTCCCACTATACAGGGCTCACTGCGAGATAAGCAGGGATTGGATGATGAGTGGTGTCAGTTGTATAGGGTTGATCTCGACAAAGAAAGAACATTTACCTGTTTACTAGAGGTCGATGACGCAGAAGTCCAGCCGGTAAGTCAGAGCTTGGTTTGGCGTGACGATTATCAGCGGAAAGCCATGTCATTTCGTGCGGATGGCACATCGGTGGTTAACACCTCAGCGGGTCCACGGTTATTAACTCTCGATGGAGACCTTGTTTCCTTCGATCCATCTCGACAGCCACCAAGTGGTTTTGCCCGCCAGGTTGATAACATTGTTTGGTTGGATGACGACCATGTTGGTGTGACCTTTAGTGTTTACCCTGAAGGTGGCGGTGGAACGACATCATATATGTCGGCTTTTAACGTATTGAGTGGCGACGAAATCGATGAAATTGAGTTTAGTGATTTTAGAATCATCAAGAATGGTGATCGGTTTATTGGTACCGATGGTGCCTTATCTTGGGACGGTAGTCAGTTTACCATTGCTCAAGGTGTGAGCAATGGCGTCATAGATACTTACGGTAATCTATGGCAAAAAGAATCAGTGTATGGTTTGGAGATGACTGACGCTGTTCGTGATCTAACCGTTTCATTGGGGGTGGAAGATTCAAGTGGGCCGAACATTTACAGTGAAAGTGGTACGGGAACACGTATTCGCTATCGCGACTTAGCCTTTTCGGACAATTGGATTGCATCAAAATACTCTATGCTTTCCAAAGATAGGGTAGCCTCAGTGGAGGGTGTTTCGTACTCTTTATTGCAGCAGATGTACATTGATCTACCCGGAACACTAGGAAGCTTTATCAAGCTTAGTGATCCAGATCTTTGGTATTATGTTCGCTCGGGTGATGAAACAGCCGACGTTACCCTCAATTATGAAGTAGTCACAGCTGCTGGTGAAACTGAACAGCGTACGTTTGTATTGCCCCTCGAGACAATACAAAATATGGCCAGTATTGATCAGACCATATATGACCCAAGCCAGTACAATAACGGTTATGAGTTGCTTCAGGAAAATGGAGAGGGAATTTCTATTGAAATCCCCAATCCTGAAGCTGAAAGATCAAGCTTCTGTGTGTTTAATACGGAGACAGAGGCTCAGCGCTGTGCTGAGCTAGTAGACTTTGCCTCTATTCGTACTGACTATGAAAATATTCGTAACAGTCCGGCACGTTTCCCGGACAGTTATTATGTCTGCCCAGATCAGAGCTGTCAGGCGCCTCCGGGCGTTCAGAATGTGATTATCGCTGGCGATCGTGTGATAGCGTACTTCAAGGACTCTTCTGACAACCGTTATTATAAAGCTGAAGGTAAATTAGATGCGTTTCTATCGGATGGTGACAGTGCCTTGGCTTTTGAGGAGGTTCTTAATGGAGCGGGTGAATCTGAAATTATCGGCAGCGCAAACCAAGTTAGAAAATCTACCAGCAGCACACTATCCGGTGTCTCATCCCAATATGCGGATAAACGTATTGTTGTAAGTTTTGCAAACCGCTTAAACCTGTATGCGACCTTACCTGATTTATATGTGGTCGACAGTGCTAATGAAAAGCTTCCATTGGCTAGAGATGTGGTTTGGAACTCACTGAGAAACCAAGCAACCTTATACTTAGCGGCCTCTGTATCAACATATGCAGAAGTCACAGTGTCGACTGATGACTGGTTGTTCCTTAGGAATAGTGCAGAGCGATATGCTCTTCCAGACACTCTAAAAGTCACTGTATTGCCCTCTAGCTCTTTTGTGTTGGATGATGGAGTTGAAGCAATTGTGACTGATTTTGATCCTGCAAGCGGTTATGGTGAGTTGTTTACAGAGCTCAGTATCACCAGTAACACCGCGACTATTGATATGGTGTCTCAGTCATTAGATGGTGACAATATTGCGAACTTATTAGCGAACGTTTCTTCAGCCAAGCTGCCGATGGCAAGCATACCTATTAGGGTTATACCGTCTGGGCGAGGCTCAGCAAACGTTACAATAGAGTTGTATGCTGGTAATGATAGTGTGAAAGATACTGGTGAACGTTATGCTGAGTTATCCTTCACGCTCAATTGGGTTGCCGATGGTCTTAGCGCGCTCTTTACTGTCCCGGCACAGGATGTAGAGGGCTCCTTTATTACAAGCTCAGGGCAAGTAGTTGAAATCACCATAGAAAACTTTGATGAAGATGTCATAGGGGTAACTACGGGCGGAGTAAATTATCCGAGATCTTTAGATATTCGCTTTATGCAGGTGCTAAATAAGGTAAATAGTATTTTGCCAACCAACATATTGACCAATGGGGAGTATACGGCAGTAGTGACAACTGACTTAGCCCTTGTGGATCAGGATGGTAATGCTTTGACTCAATTGATTGTGAAATTTAGGATTGGCGAATGATTCGTATCGGTCTCTTAGTTTTTGTTTTGAGTCTTCCAGTTCAGGCCGGAGAATGGGGGGCTGATGCTGTTCTAAACTTCTCGCAAACAGAGCAGGCGCTTTTGTTTAATGGCAAAAGCGCTCGATACAAGTTAGGAGGCTTGGGCTTATTGGGAAAGTATCAAGATGAAAGGTTTGGTACTTTTTATCTCGGCGGGGGAATGGGTTATTCTCCCGATGAGACTGCTAGTTTTTTCTCCGTGACTGCCAGTGGCTCTGCGACCAGTATCTTCAAGCAGGTTGGTTATAAAAATCAGCTAAAATTCACTGACTCTTTAGCCGTAAATTTTTATTTAGACCACCGTGATTACGATATTGAAGGCGATTTAGAAGGCAAAATTAGCAATCAACTATTGAAGGTTGATGCAGATTCTCGGTTCAAGATAAGTGAGCTTGTACTTTCCACCCCTATCAGAGTGAATCAGAAAAATATCTTGGAGTTTGGGGTCGGTGTAATAGATTGGCAGATAGATGCGACAGCTAAAGGTCGATTAGAGGCTGGAATCTCAGCCAAAACGTCAGTTGAGGGAAGTGGGACTGAGCCCTTATTTATCGTTGGTCTGCAAACAGAGCTTTTTGACTCTGAAATTAAGTTCACCTATAAAAATAGTAAGTTCGCTGCAGACGAAAAAACAACAATGCACGAGATAGTGATATCACTGCCAGTAGCAGGTTTTTGATCTTCGGAGCAAAGAGGCTCATGTGGACTAAAAAATAGTTGGGATGATAATGCTCACAAATTCTGTCTATCTGGTGATTATTTTGCTGTCTTTGCGCCGGTAAACACGCTAGCTAATGTTTATGGATGGATGAAAATCACCGAATTGATTGTTCAGGGTAGAGATTATTAGTCTCATAAAATGAGGATATGTACTCACCGCGTTTATTGCAGACTGACTAATGGCTGATAACTGATGTTACGGCGCGTCAAAAGTCGCTGGACATAAAATTGTTAGCGGCCCTCAACGAAGGTGTTAAGGTTGCTGGAAGTCTGTTAGGTTCGTTATTGGTACCGAGAACGCTGCATATTAGTATAGCGACAACGCTTCCTATACAGGATGCTGCCGGTATTCCAGTGACTCAATTCAATGCCGTTATTCGTCTCGACAACTAGTGTCGAGACGAATGTAGTCATAAATGAAGGTGCCGCACGATCTTCGCAAACCTAAACGCGTGCTTAAACACAAATTTGAAATACATCCAAAAAGTCACTAAAAACAGCGCGAAAGAAATCGCATCGTTTTGTGGCCACACGCGCTCAAGCACGATACCCACGCTCGCAATAACACTCGCAGCAACAACAATCGCAACCAGCGCCTGACGTTGGGTGAGTCCCCCTCTAATTAGAATATGGTGCAGGTGGGTTCTATCGGCGTGGAAGAGTGATTTTCCTTTGCTGATTCTGCGCACCATGGTGCTGGTCATATCCATCAGAGGCAGGGCTACTAGCCAGAGGGCTGTCGCTGGGCGGTCGACATTTTCGTGGGTCTGTGAAAAGTAAATCATGGCGATTGCAACCGCGCAGCCTAGGAATGTGCTGCCGGCGTCGCCCATAAATATCTTCGAATGTGCAAAGGGTCGGATGGTTAAATTAAACACCAGAAACACCGCGACTGAAGTGGCGAGATAGGCCAGCAGGGCAACTTCGTTGTCCGGCGCCCGGCCTAGGGCTAAATAGAGAAGAGCGACTAGGTAGACGAGCGTCATGGAGCCAGCGAGGCCGTCGATGCCGTCGACCATGTTGTAGGCATTGCAAAGCCCTGTGATGGTGATGGCGGTGAAGGGTATGGCGAAGATGCCTAGGCTGATATTGCCAAACCCGACCAAATTGCCGAGGTCGCGCAGACACACTTGGCTGATACTGGCAATGGCGATGCCGGCGAGCATTTGCATCAGCAGGCGATAGTTGGCATGCACTGGATAGCGGTCGTCTAGGGCGCCTAGCAGGGTCACAAGACCGCAGATCAGAGCTATACCGATAAAGTGTTCAGGCAAATTCAAAAAGACGACAGCGCAAAACAGGACGGACAGATAAATAGAGATGCCGCCAATCAGGGGGATCGAACCAATATGGCATTTTCGGCTGTCTGGCCGATCGAGTAGGCCCGCAATATGAGAAAGGGGAATCAGAGATCGAGTAATGATAAAGCTGACAATCGCTACACCCGCGAGAGAAGGTAGGTACTGCATCATAGGCTGCACTCCGTTGCGTCGAAAACACTTACATGTACGTCCATTTTTTCCACTCCTATCGCGCCTTCCGTTGCATCCGCAATTGCGCTAGTGATAAAAGTGGCTCCGCCTGCTGGGCTCGAACCAGCGACCCAATGATTAACAGTCATTTGCTCTACCAACTGAGCTAAGGCGGAATCGCGTCTTTCTTGACAAGGCGGGCATTCTAGGCGGCCTCGCGGGTAGAGTCAACAATTTCTAGACGCATAATTGCGCTGGTCGAGGGTTGGCGGGAAATGGGCCTTTGCGCTACTTATAAAGGCTCAACGATGATTCGCTGAAATCATTACGCGCAGGGTGTTTTTAGGTCTATTTTTAGACTTTACGGGCACTTAAAATCTCAGTCTCTGTATAATCCGTAAGACTCGGTGTACCCGAGCGGTTGTTTTCCCTAAGGAACTGAATGTGACATTGTATAACCATGTTTAACTATGCGAAGTTTGACTCTGCGACGTTTGACTCTGCGAAGCAAAAACCAGCGAAGCAAAAATCTAACACGCAGAACGTCCTGTTAGCGCTAGTTTTTTCGCTAGGCGCGGTGTCATCGCAAGGCTTCGCGCAAGAGACCGAGCAGGGTGCTGCCAGTCAGCTCAATCCTGTCATCATGGAGCAATTTCAGCCACTGTTTACGGCCATTACTGCTGAGCTAGGTGCCAACAAGGCGCGCTATCTGACTGAGCCAGCGGCCTATTATGCTTTAGTTGACCGCTATCTAAGACCGCGCTGGGACACTGCATCAACCGCCAGTGCGTTGGTAGGTCGGAATTACTTTGAATCCCTCAGCACAGCCGAACAGTCGGCTCTGACCGCTGCCGTCGATAGCACCCTCGTGCGCTATGCCTTTGAGGGGCTGGAGCACTATTCAGGGCAGCGATTTGATATTGCCGATATTGTGGTAAGCGACGGAGCGGCAATGGGTTGGGTGCAGGTGTTGATGGAATCGCCCATTATCCCTGATATCAATCTCGATGTTCTCATCAAACAGGGTGATAAAGACGACTGGAAAGCGGTAGATATTCGATTTAAGGGCATTACCTATGTCTCCATTAAGAAGCATTCGTTTCGAGAAATCATTGCTGAAAGTGGCTTACAGGCGCTAATTGGCGACTTGCAGGGTAAGAATGCGGCCTATTTTAAGGTGATCTGCGCGGAGACTAAAACGGTCGATCTGCCACCCTGCAATTTGAAGACGGAATAACCATGTCAACTATTTTACCGATGCCACCCCTTCAGGTCGTCAGCGACTATGAGCCGGCAGGCGACCAACCAGCAGCGATCAAAACGTTGGTAGCGGGTTTGAGGAATGGTCTGTCTGCGCAGACATTGCTGGGTGTTACAGGCTCCGGTAAGACATTCACCATGGCCAAAGTCATGGAAGCCGTTCAGCGGCCAACCATTGTTATGGCCCACAATAAAACCCTCGCAGCCCAGCTCTATGGCGAATTTAAGAGTTTTTTCCCGAACAACGCCGTTGAATACTTTGTCTCCTACTACGATTACTATCAGCCGGAAGCCTACGTGCCGTCGTCCGACACCTTTATTGAGAAAGACGCGGCCGTCAACTCACATATTGAACAGATGCGGCTCTCTGCGACCAAAGCGCTTGTGGAGCGGCGCGATGTTATTGTGGTCGCCACGGTGTCGTCGATCTACGGCCTTGGTGACCCAGAGTCATACTTGAAGATGGTGCTGCATCTCTCAAGGGGCGAAAAGATTGATCAGCGCGATATCCTCAGACGTCTCGCCGAACTGCAGTACAAGCGCAACGACATCGATTTTGATCGCTCCTCTTACCGTGTGCGCGGCGACGTGATCGATGTCTATCCTGCAGACTCCGATTACGAGGCGCTGCGCATCGAGCTGTTCGATGATGAAGTTGAAAATCTCACCCTTTTTGATCCCCTCACCGGCGAAGTGTTGCGCAAAGTGCCGCGCTTTACAGTGTTCCCAAAATCCCACTACGTCACGCCGCGCCATATGGTGCTTGAGGCTGCCGATAAGATTAAAGTCGAGCTAGATGGCCGTCTAGAGCAGTTGCGCTCGGCGGACAAGCTGGTGGAAGCTCAGCGTCTCGGCGAGCGAGTGCGCTACGATATTGAAATGATGCGCGAGCTGGGCTATTGCAACGGCATCGAAAACTACTCGCGCTATCTCTCTGGCCGCCCGCCGGGCGAGCCGCCGCCCACACTGTTTGATTACTTGCCGGATGACGCGCTGCTGCTTATTGACGAATCCCACGTTACCGTGCCGCAAATTGGCGCGATGTACAAAGGCGACCGCTCGCGCAAGGAAACGTTGGTGGAATACGGCTTCCGATTGCCCTCAGCCCTTGATAACCGCCCGTTGCGGTTTGATGAATGGGAAGGGTTGGCACCGCAAATGATTTTTGTGTCAGCGACACCCAGCCGCTACGAAGCCGCCAATGCTGGCCAGATTGCCGAGCAGGTTGTGCGCCCAACAGGACTGCTCGACCCCATTATTGAAATGCGCCCAGCCCTCACCCAGGTCGATGACGTGCTATCTGAAATCAGTCGCTGTGTCGCACTGAACGAGCGAGTGCTGATTACCGTGCTAACTAAGCGTATGGCCGAAGATCTCACCGGGTATTTGGCCGAAAATGGTGTGCGCGTGCGCTATTTGCATTCGGATATCGATACCGTCGAGCGCGTAGAAATCATTCGCGACCTGCGCTTAGGCGAGTTCGATGTGCTGGTCGGCATCAACTTATTGCGGGAAGGTTTGGATATGCCTGAAGTCTCCCTGGTAGCGATTTTTGATGCGGACAAAGAGGGCTTTCTGCGCTCGGAGCAATCGTTGATCCAGACCATCGGCAGATCGGCCCGCCATGTCAGCGGCAAAGCCATTCTCTACGCCGATAAAGTCACCGGTTCCATGCAGCGTGCAATGGACGAAACCGCGCGCCGCCGCAGCAAGCAGATTGAGCACAACACCAAGCACGGAATTACACCCAAAGGCATTATCAAATCCGTCGCCGACATTATGGAAGGCGCCTATGCAGGGCAGGGCAATAACAAGCGAGGCAAGAAAGTAGCCGAGGGTTTGGCGAGTTACGCGATATCTACCGAAGCCCCGCTCACCCTCAGCAATATGCCAAAAGAGCTCAAGCGCTTAGAAGAAAAAATGTATCAACACGCGCGAGACTTGGAGTTTGAGGAAGCAGCGCAAATCAGAGACCAAATTGGCAAGCTAAAGTTGCAAATGTTGGCATCCTAGCAACGCTTAGATGCAAGTGTTATTTGAGCAATTCGAGAACCCATTGCGCCTGTTGATTGGCCTGGGCCAACATGGCAGTGGATGCCTGCTGAATGATAGACGTGCGTGCCAACAGAGTGCTCTCTTTCGCGTAGTCAGCATCCGCTATTCTGCTGCGCGACGCGCGGGTATTCTGCACCGCATTGCTCAGATTATCAGCCGAATATTCAAGCCTGTTGAGGGTTGCGCCAAAAGATGCCCGGTAGGTGCTAATACTGTCGAGTGACTCGTCAATCACACTTAAACCAGATGCAGCGCTGCTTGCTGACAACAGATTGACCGTCAATAGAGACGCAGGGGGTGATTCGAGGGTCACGGTGATACCGGCCAGAGCAGAGCCATCAGCGAGACCATTAATCGTTAGCACATTGTTGTTGACCGTTGCGCCGCTGTAGAGCGAGGACTGTGCTGCCAGATCCGATGCCAAACTGGCGAGCAGTTGGCTGATTCCCCCGGCTCCAACCGAATGTTGAACCTGAGTACCACCGGTAACGGCGAGTGTTACTCGGTCACCCAATGAGAGACCAAGATTGCCAAAATCAAGGGTCGAGACGCCTCTGGTGAGTAGATTGAGGTCGTACCATGCGGCGCCGCCGCCATATTTTCCGCCGATAATATCCTGAGTACCGTCACCGTTGACGTCTGCGATAGCAACGCTCCTTGCGGAGCTGGCGCCACTAGCAACAACATGTTTGGTAAAATTTTCACTACCGTCGTTCTCTAACCATAAGAATTGATTGTCGGTGTCAGCCGCGACGGCAATATCGATATCGCCATCCCCATCAAGATCGGCAGCGGCCAACCCGTAGGGATCATTAGCGCTGGTCAATACTTTTTGGGTATAGGTCCCGCTACCGTTATTATCTAGGAAGTACACCTTGTCTCCCGCGCGATCGCTAATCAATAGATCAAGATCGCCATCCCCATCCAAGTCAATCGACTCCAAGCCTGGTGAGAGAGCGTCGCTAGAGCCGACATTTACTAAGGTTGGAGTAAAGTTTCCGGCACCGTCATTAGTCATTATTTTTACAGAGCCAGAGTTGTATCCCGTCGATGCAATATCGATGAAACCGTCGCCATTAAAATCACCTGTGGTGACCGCCGCAGCGAAACTTTGGTTGCTGCCAAGGTGTATCTGCGAGCTAAAATTTTGATTGCCATCATTTCTGAACCACAGTAGCTCACCACCATCATGCATCAGGCCAATGAGATCCATATCGCCATCGCCATCTAAATCAGCGCCGGTTGCGTCGTACGCATACGCCCCGTCAAAAATTGCATGGGTTGAAGTAAAACCGCCGGCACCATTATTTTCATGCCATTCAATAATGCCCGTGCCGTGAGTACTAGTAACCACGTCTAGATCGCCGTCGCCGTCAACATCGATGTTACGAATAGAAGCAACCATGCTGTAACTGGTTGACGGAATTTGCTGTTGCGTAAAACTGGTGCTGCCATCATTCACGTAGACCGCTAATTGGGGCGCGCCGTGTGAGGACACAAAGACATCGGTATCGCCGTCATTATCAAAATCTGCTGCGGCGACATCGCGGACTTCTGAGGCATTTGAAATCACATTTGCCGTGACCGACCCCGCTGGAGACCCAGCCACCACAGTCACTAACGACGGCGCTGTGGAGCTATGGCTAACATAGCCGCCACTAACCGAAGATACGCCCAGTGTGGCGCCGGAAATAGTATTAAAGCTGACGCTTAAGGTATCGCTAGCATTGGCACCCACCTGCAGCGAGACAGGATTATTACTACTGAGCAAATTGAGGCCATTCCATTGAGTGCTAGAGCCTATTCGATCAATTTCGGCTTTTAACGCCTGATTCTCTGTGTCCAATGAAGCGCGATCGGCAGCGGTATTGCTGCCATTGATAGACTGAATGGAAAGTTCCCGCATCCGCTGCAGCAACTCAGTCACTTCTTTTAGCGACCCCTCAGCGGTTTGAATCATACCGATACCATCATTCACATTTCTGATGGCCTGGTTTAAACCGAGCACTTGCGAAGTCATCTTGGAGCTAATAGCAAGGCCAGCGGCATCGTCGGCCGCGCTGTTAACGCGCAGTCCTGTCGATAAACGCTGCATAGATTGCGCCATCGCACTCGCATTCCTCGCGAGGCTGTTGGCCGCAATACTTGCCATTGTGTTGGTATTAATTTGCAATCGAAGTCGCCAGTTCAAAAAATATTTTTTGTTCTGTATAAGCATCGGCAATATTTGTTAGACCTTGATACACGTGGCACAGAGTGGCCGCAAATAATCTAACGTGGCAATTGCGGCAAAGATTTGCCGGTATTGTCCGGCAAGAGAATATTTTAAGTGACCATATTTGCTGGGCTGCGAAGGTGCTGAGCGATGGTTAAAGGCAAGAGCCTTGCGCTGAGGGGAGGGTAAATCTTCGGCGCCATCAATAAACGCCAGCAATAAAAAAGGCTGCCTCTTGCGAAGCAGCCTTAATTGCTCTAAATCTTATATGGGCGGGCATGTACACATAGTTCAAGATGGTTTATCAAAACGATCTAATTGTTGAATGAGACGCTTCCCGAAATGATTTGGGCTGCTATCATGGGAGTGATTGATGACCAAGATCACCCTATAGGACAGTTTCACCGCCGATTCTTTAGGTGTTAACAGTTAAAAGTATCGAAATATGATTGCTATTCAGATCAGAGTTAATGGCGGAATAATCTTCACAGTTGGCGAAGACGATTGGCAGTCACTTCATGCAATATTGTCTTTAAAAAGTGAGGTTAGGGGGCAAGCCCCTTCATTTGAATTGAATGTAGGAGGAACATGTAAAGCCGGAGATCCCTGTCGTGGTGATTCTATTCGCTGGGAAACACAGTATTTTAACAAAAATGATGAAGTCTCACTTAAAATTATTGAGACGGAATATGTCGATAAGCCAATTGCTCGCCTAAGACGAAAGGAGCTTGAAGTGAAGTATGATCCTCAATTTACGGAAGAAGAGCTTGAAAAAATGGACTTAGAGTTATATCGGAAACTAAAGCATAAATATGAAAAAAGCAGTTAAAAATGCAATTAAAAAGCGTGGTTTTGGCTCGCTATTGCGCACCTTTTTATTGCTGCGGTATGAGTAGGGAATTGATATGCCAATAACGATTAAATCAGTATTAGTTCTGTTGTTTCTATCCGCATTTGTAGCGGCTACCGGAACTTACCTTGATATGGAAATTTTGTCTGATGATGGCTCGTATGACCCTTACATCTACACAATGGATATATTATGGCTGGGTATCATTGCCTGGGTAGCATGGAATCTGTCGGTTAAAAAACGCGATATTAGATTAACGGTAATTCTGGTTGGCCTAGTCATTATTGGCTTTGAAGTATGGGACTTTATTGAGTTTGGGTTTTCTTATTCCAATTTGGCGTACGGGGTTGAGCTCGCTTTGTATGTTGGAATGCTAGATATTCTTAATACAGCTAAAGCAAAAGAGTGGTATTCAGATCAAAACTAATAAGAAGCAGTGGCAATGCGACCGCTTAAACGGCGTTTTTTTGATTGTCAGCTGAAAGGTGAATATGCATCAATTCGGTAAAAAAAGGGATTTGAAGAGAGTTATTGGTCCAGCGATTCTGATCTTTTTGCAATAACAAGCGAGGCAAGAAAGTAGCCGAGGGTTTGGCGAGCTACGCGATATCTACCGAAGCCCCGCTCACCCTCAGCAATATGCCAAAAGAGCTCAAGCGCTTAGAAGAAAAAATGTATCAACACGCGCGAGACTTGGAGTTTGAGGAAGCAGCGCAAATCAGAGACCAAATTGGCAAGCTAAAGTTGCAAATGTTGGCATCCTAGCAACGCTTAGATGCAAGTGTTATTTGAGCAATTCGAGAACCCATTGCGCCTGTTGATTGGCCTGGGCCAACATGGCAGTGGATGCCTGCTGAATGATAGACGTGCGTGCCAACAGAGTGCTCTCTTTCGCGTAGTCAGCATCCGCTATTCTGCTGCGCGACGCGCGGGTATTCTGCACCGCATTGCTCAGATTATCAGCCGAATATTCAAGCCTGTTGAGGGTTGCGCCAAAAGATGCCCGGTAGGTGCTAATACTGTCGAGTGACTCGTCAATCACACTTAAACCAGATGCAGCGCTGCTTGCTGACAACAGATTGACCGTCAATAGAGACGCAGGGGGTGATTCGAGGGTCACGGTGATACCGGCCAGAGCAGAGCCATCAGCGAGACCATTAATCGTTAGCACATTGTTGTTGACCGTTGCGCCGCTGTAGAGCGAGGACTGTGCTGCCAGATCCGATGCCAAACTGGCGAGCAGTTGGCTGATTCCCCCGGCTCCAACCGAATGTTGAACCTGAGTACCACCGGTAACGGCGAGTGTTACTCGGTCACCCAATGAGAGACCAAGATTGCCAAAATCAAGGGTCGAGACGCCTCTGGTGAGTAGATTGAGGTCGTACCATGCGGCGCCGCCGCCATATTTTCCGCCGATAATATCCTGAGTACCGTCACCGTTGACGTCTGCGATAGCAACGCTCCTTGCGGAGCTGGCGCCACTAGCAACAACATGTTTGGTAAAATTTTCACTACCGTCGTTCTCTAACCATAAGAATTGATTGTCGGTGTCAGCCGCGACGGCAATATCGATATCGCCATCCCCATCAAGATCGGCAGCGGCCAACCCGTAGGGATCATTAGCGCTGGTCAATACTTTTTGGGTATAGGTCCCGCTACCGTTATTATCTAGGAAGTACACCTTGTCTCCCGCGCGATCGCTAATCAATAGATCAAGATCGCCATCCCCATCCAAGTCAATCGACTCCAAGCCTGGTGAGAGAGCGTCGCTAGAGCCGACATTTACTAAGGTTGGAGTAAAGTTTCCGGCACCGTCATTAGTCATTATTTTTACAGAGCCAGAGTTGTATCCCGTCGATGCAATATCGATGAAACCGTCGCCATTAAAATCACCTGTGGTGACCGCCGCAGCGAAACTTTGGTTGCTGCCAAGGTGTATCTGCGAGCTAAAATTTTGATTGCCATCATTTCTGAACCACAGTAGCTCACCACCATCATGCATCAGGCCAATGAGATCCATATCGCCATCGCCATCTAAATCAGCGCCGGTTGCGTCGTACGCATACGCCCCGTCAAAAATTGCATGGGTTGAAGTAAAACCGCCGGCACCATTATTTTCATGCCATTCAATAATGCCCGTGCCGTGAGTACTAGTAACCACGTCTAGATCGCCGTCGCCGTCAACATCGATGTTACGAATAGAAGCAACCATGCTGTAACTGGTTGACGGAATTTGCTGTTGCGTAAAACTGGTGCTGCCATCATTCACGTAGACCGCTAATTGGGGCGCGCCGTGTGAGGACACAAAGACATCGGTATCGCCGTCATTATCAAAATCTGCTGCGGCGACATCGCGGACTTCTGAGGCATTTGAAATCACATTTGCCGTGACCGACCCCGCTGGAGACCCAGCCACCACAGTCACTAACGACGGCGCTGTGGAGCTATGGCTAACATAGCCGCCACTAACCGAAGATACGCCCAGTGTGGCGCCGGAAATAGTATTAAAGCTGACGCTTAAGGTATCGCTAGCATTGGCACCCACCTGCAGCGAGACAGGATTATTACTACTGAGCAAATTGAGGCCATTCCATTGAGTGCTAGAGCCTATTCGATCAATTTCGGCTTTTAACGCCTGATTCTCTGTGTCCAATGAAGCGCGATCGGCAGCGGTATTGCTGCCATTGATAGACTGAATGGAAAGTTCCCGCATCCGCTGCAGCAACTCAGTCACTTCTTTTAGCGACCCCTCAGCGGTTTGAATCATACCGATACCATCATTCACATTTCTGATGGCCTGGTTTAAACCGAGCACTTGCGAAGTCATCTTGGAGCTAATAGCAAGGCCAGCGGCATCGTCGGCCGCGCTGTTAACGCGCAGTCCTGTCGATAAACGCTGCATAGATTGCGCCATCGCACTCGCATTCCTCGCGAGGCTGTTGGCCGCAATACTTGCCATTGTGTTGGTATTAATTTGCAATCGAAGTCGCCAGTTCAAAAAATATTTTTTGTTCTGTATAAGCATCGGCAATATTTGTTAGACCTTGATACACGTGGCACAGAGTGGCCGCAAATAATCTAACGTGGCAATTGCGGCAAAGATTTGCCGGTATTGTCCGGCAAGAGAATATTTTAAGTGACCATATTTGCTGGGCTGCGAAGGTGCTGAGCGATGGTTAAAGGCAAGAGCCTTGCGCTGAGGGGAGGGTAAATCTTCGGCGCCATCAATAAACGCCAGCAATAAAAAAGGCTGCCTCTTGCGAAGCAGCCTTAATTGCTCTAAATCTTATATGGGCGGGCATGTACACATAGTTCAAGATGGTTTATCAAAACGATCTAATTGTTGAATGAGACGCTTCCCGAAATGATTTGGGCTGCTATCATGGGAGTGATTGATGACCAAGATCACCCTATAGGACAGTTTCACCGCCGATTCTTTAGGTGTTAACAGTTAAAAGTATCGAAATATGATTGCTATTCAGATCAGAGTTAATGGCGGAATAATCTTCACAGTTGGCGAAGACGATTGGCAGTCACTTCATGCAATATTGTCTTTAAAAAGTGAGGTTAGGGGGCAAGCCCCTTCATTTGAATTGAATGTAGGAGGAACATGTAAAGCCGGAGATCCCTGTCGTGGTGATTCTATTCGCTGGGAAACACAGTATTTTAACAAAAATGATGAAGTCTCACTTAAAATTATTGAGACGGAATATGTCGATAAGCCAATTGCTCGCCTAAGACGAAAGGAGCTTGAAGTGAAGTATGATCCTCAATTTACGGAAGAAGAGCTTGAAAAAATGGACTTAGAGTTATATCGGAAACTAAAGCATAAATATGAAAAAAGCAGTTAAAAATGCAATTAAAAAGCGTGGTTTTGGCTCGCTATTGCGCACCTTTTTATTGCTGCGGTATGAGTAGGGAATTGATATGCCAATAACGATTAAATCAGTATTAGTTCTGTTGTTTCTATCCGCATTTGTAGCGGCTACCGGAACTTACCTTGATATGGAAATTTTGTCTGATGATGGCTCGTATGACCCTTACATCTACACAATGGATATATTATGGCTGGGTATCATTGCCTGGGTAGCATGGAATCTGTCGGTTAAAAAACGCGATATTAGATTAACGGTAATTCTGGTTGGCCTAGTCATTATTGGCTTTGAAGTATGGGACTTTATTGAGTTTGGGTTTTCTTATTCCAATTTGGCGTACGGGGTTGAGCTCGCTTTGTATGTTGGAATGCTAGATATTCTTAATACAGCTAAAGCAAAAGAGTGGTATTCAGATCAAAACTAATAAGAAGCAGTGGCAATGCGACCGCTTAAACGGCGTTTTTTTGATTGTCAGCTGAAAGGTGAATATGCATCAATTCGGTAAAAAAAGGGATTTGAAGAGAGTTATTGGTCCAGCGATTCTGATCTTTTTGCAATAACAAGCGAGGCAAGAAAGTAGCCGAGGGTTTGGCGAGCTACGCGATATCTACCGAAGCCCCGCTCACCCTCAGCAATATGCCAAAAGAGCTCAAGCGCTTAGAAGAAAAAATGTATCAACACGCGCGAGACTTGGAGTTCGAGGAAGCAGCGCAAATCAGAGGCCAAATTGGCAAGCTAAAGTTGCAAATGTTGGCATCTTAACGAGGCGTTATAACCCAAGGAAAAAAGATGTATATACCTAAACATTTTGAGATAACTGACAAAAGCGAGATATTTGCTTTTGTTGAAGCAAACGCGTTTGGTCAGCTTATCTCAAATGTGGATGGCAGACTTTATTCTACTCACTTGCCATTCTTACTATCTAAAGATGGGTCCAAAATAACCGGACATTTAGCGCTACAGAATCCACAGCTCGCCGAAATAGATGGGCAGGAAGTGCTTGTAACTTTAGAAGGCCCCCATGATTACATATCACCAGCGTGGTATAGCAGCCCTGGGGTGCCTACCTGGAACTACCAGGCAGTTCATATTTACGGGCAGTGTAGTACATTTCGGAGTGCCGAAAAACTTGAAGAAATAGTCAATGCGCTTACCAAGAAGCATGAAGCAACTTCACCAACACCGTGGCAACCCGACTACAAGCCTTCAATGTTGGGGGCTATCGTTGGTGTCGAAGTGATAATTAATGAGGTCCAGTGCAAATATAAACTGAGCCAAAACCGCTCCACTAAAGATAGGTTGCAAGTAATAGAGCAATTAAAAGCAGTTGGTTCAAATAAACTAGCCGAAGCTATGGAGCGTAATGAGTTATAACAAGAACAGGCAAGAGCCTTGCGCTGAGGGGAGGGTAAATCTTCGGCGCCAACAATAAACGCCATCAATAAAAAAGGCTGCCTCTTGCGAAGCAGCCTTTCTCATTTTAGTGGCGGACCGGACGGGGCTCGAACCCGCGACCTCCGGCGTGACAGGCCGGCATTCTAACCAACTGAACTACCGGTCCGCATAAACTTTGAAACCGAACTTAAATCTTGGTGGGTGGTACAGGGCTCGAACCTGTGACCCTCGCCTTGTAAGGGCGATGCTCTACCAGCTGAGCTAACCACCCCCTGAAAGAGGAGCGCATTCTACCGAATTGGAGAAGACTGTCAAACGTTTTCTAAGGCTATATACATATCTTCGTGGCAGTCCTAAGATAGCGCCCTCAAACGCCAGCAAAAAATCGGAAAAATGCAGATATACAAAGAATTTAGTATCGAAGCCGCCCATCGCCTGCCCAACGTACCGGAAGGGCACAAATGTGCGCGACTCCACGGGCACTCATTTATGGTGTCGATCCATGTGGAAGGGGCCGTAGGGGACGACAGTGGATGGGTGATGGATTTTGGTGATATCAAAACCGCCTTTGCGCCTATTTACGCCCAGCTAGACCACCACTATCTGAACGATATTGACGGGCTTGAGAATCCTACCAGCGAAAATCTTGCGCTCTGGATTTGGCGCAAGCTAAAGCCAGACCTTCCGTTGCTTAGCGCCATTACCATTAAAGAGACCTGCACAAGTGGCTGCGTCTATCGCGGCGATTAGCGCTGCGCTATCGCTTGAGCGCGGTACTCCACCGTCAGCAGCACAGTCATCAAGAGAATGGGTCCTACGCAAATAAGCAGTATCGCCTGCCAAGTGATCAGCCCCAAGGCCCAGCCGGCCGACAGTGACGCGAAGCCCTGCAAGGTAAACACGGTGATATCGTTGATGGTCTGCGCCTTAAAGTTATCGCCCGCTTCATAGGTGCTGGGCAACAGCGCTGTCCCCGCGACGAAGAGAAAATTCCAGCCAATCCCAAGCAACACGAGTTGCAGCCAAAAGCCGTTGACGCTGACATCGCTATACCCCACCGCAATGGTCGCGCAGTAACAGGCGAGGCCTGCGGCCATCATGCCTTTGATGCCAAGGCGCTTAAACAGAAAGGGTGCAATCAGCGACGGCACAAACATCGCCACAATGTGGCTTTGAATCACATATTTCGTCTCCACCAGGGAGTGACCGTAAATATGGTGCATGCTGATGGGTGTACCTGTCATTACAAACGACATCACCCCGTAGGCCACCGCACCACTGAGCACCGCCAGACAGAACGACCGATTTTGGATAATGCTCAAAAAGGGTCGCGGGATGCTTTTTTGCGCGATTGACGATATCGGCGCAGGCTGATAAAAACTCAGCAGCAAAGCCGCACACAGCAGCGCGAGTGCTGCGAGCGCGAAAGAACCCTGATAGTCCACAGGGGTGAGATGGGCGCCCAAAACCGCAAGTTCGGGGCCAACCACGGCCGCCACAATACCACCGAGCATAATAATCGACGCCGCACTGGGCGCAGACTCTGGTGCGACAGACTCCATCGCGGCAAAACGCGTTTGTTGCAGGGCTGCATTGGCAATACCAAAGAGCAGCGAGGCTAGGCAAAACAGGGTGAAATTTTTGTCCGTTAGCGCAGCGCTCGCCAGCCAGCAGGCCAGCGCGCCGAGGCCAAAAAACAGCCACAGTCCACGTTTGCGCCCCACACTCTGCATGCAGCGGGTCGCAGGCCAAATACCTAGCGCGGTGCCACACACTGTCAATGCGATGGGCAAAGTGGCCCATTTAGGGTCTGCGGTAAGCTCTTTGCCCACCAGACTCCCCACCAATATCATCAGCGTCATCATCGATGCCGCGAGCGCATTGCTGAGTGCCAATACCCAGACATTGGTAAAACCGTTTAACGAATAGTTGCGCACAAAATTCTCATTGAGGTGATGCCTGTTTTGCTGACGTTATCGCTAAACGCCAATAATTGTTTGGTTGAAGAGCAAATTCTCGACTACTTTTAAGGAGTCAGGCGCGATCACTATATCGTGTTGGGCTTATTTTAAATACTTCACTCATGGATTAAGAGCCTCTCATTATGGACAGTAATAAGTACCCAACTGTTGCGCAAACTGTTTGCGACTTTATTCTCACCAATCACGCCGTCAAAGTTGATCAGGTAGACCCGTCTATGTCGTTGGCAGGGTTGAATCTCGACTCTCTGGAGAAGCTCTCCTTGGCGATGGATTTGGAAGAAGAGTTCGACATTGATATTGATGACGACACAGTAGAGGGCTTTATAACCGTCGCCAACGTAATCGACTATGTTGAGCAGTCCATAAAAGACAATGCCCCCACCGCTCAAGCCGCTCAAGCTATCGAATCCCCAGAATCTAGCGAAGCCACTATCGATTAACCGTTCCATACCTCGGCGGATAAGTTTTCTCCAGCAGTGATTCGCCATGGTTAACTGCTGTATACTGCCGCTTTTTAGCTAGTCCTCTAGCTAGCCTTCACCCAGAAGGTTTTCACTTATATTCGGCGCGGTTGGCAGCATGGCACAGGTAGGCAAGTTCAATAAATTACAGGTCGTTAAAGAAGTTGATTTCGGCGTCTACCTCGACGGCGGTGAACTCGACACCATTCTGTTACCCAAGCGCTACGTACCCAAAGACTGTGGAATTGGCGATTGGATTGATGTATTCCTCTATTTCGATTCTGACGATTTATTAATCGCCACCACCGAGACACCCAAAGTGCAAGTAGGGCAATGTGAGTTGCTCAAAGTGATCGATATAAACAATGCTGGCGCTTTTATGGATTGGGGTCTGCCTAAAGATCTGTTAGTGCCCTACAGCGAACAGCACAAACCCATGGAAGTGGGTTACTCCTACGTGGTTTATGTCTTCTACGACCACGACAGCGACCGCATTGCCGCCTCCACACGACTGCAGGACCATTTGGCCGAAGAATCAGTCTGGGTCAAACCCAAACAGGCGGTTAACTTGCTGATTGCTGGGCGCACAGACTTAGGCTACAAAGCCGTTATCGACAATCGCTATCTCGGTTTAATCTTTCGCGGTGATGCGTTTCGGCCGCTGAAAATTGGCGAGCGCGTAGCCGGATTTATCAAAAGCATACGTCCCGACGGCAAAATTGATCTGCTCATAAGCCAAGCTACCCTGCAGGGCGATCATGCCCTTGGTGAGGACATTATTCGCCATCTAAAAACTTCAGGGGGTGTTTCATTGCTCACCGACAAGAGCGATCCCGACGATATTTATCGCACCTTCAAAGTATCCAAGAAAAAATACAAGCAGGCGCTCGGAACACTCTACAAGAGCAAACGTATCCTGCTCGCGCCCGATAAAATAACCCTTATTTCCTAAGCTAAGCGTCAGCTCATTGTCGGCATGGAAAACAGCACACCCTCGCGCACACCAGCCGAAGGCCAGCGCTGAGTAATGGTTTTGCGCTTAGTATAGAAGCGCACGCCATCTGGGCCATAGGCATGCAGATCGCCAAACAGCGAACGCTTCCAGCCGCCAAAACTGTGGTAGGCAACCGGCACAGGCAGGGGAATGTTAATACCCACCATGCCTACTTGAATATTGTCTGAAAAATAGCGTGCCGCTTCACCGTCGCGCGTAAAGATACAGGTGCCATTGCCATACTCATGGGCATCGATTAAATCCATCGCCTCTTGCATCGTCGCAACACGAATAACCTGCAATACAGGGCCAAATATCTCCGCTTTATAACTTTCCATGTCCGCCGTCACACCATCGATAAGCGTGCCGCCAATATAAAAGCCATCCTCATAGCCCGGCACCGCAGGGTAGCGGCCATCGACCACAATTGACGCACCTTGCTGTTCGGCCTGATCAATATAGCCACGAATTTTTTCTTGGTGCTGTTTGGTAATCACAGGCCCAAAATCATTGTGGCTATCGCTGTAAGCGCCCACTTTTAACGCAGTCATTGCCGCCGACATCTTACTCACCAAGGCATCGCCCGCAGCGTCACCCACTGCCACGGCAACCGACAGCGCCATACAGCGCTCGCCCGACGATCCAAAGGCCGCGCCCAAAAGTTGGTTTACCGCGTTATCCATATCCGCGTCAGGCATCACAATCGCGTGGTTTTTTGCTCCGCCGAGAGCCTGGCAGCGTTTGCCATGCGCGCTCGCGGTGGTGTAAATATACTCTGCAATAGGCGTCGAGCCGACAAAGCTCACTGCCTTTACCCGCGCATCTGTCAGCAAGGTATCAACCGCCTCTTTGTCGCCGTTGACCACATTCATCACACCGTCGGGCAAACCCGCTTCTTTCAGCAGTGATGCGATAAACAGCGTCGAGCTTGGGTCGCGCTCAGAGGGCTTCAAAACAAAGCAATTGCCGCAGACAATCGCCATGGGGTACATCCAAAGAGGCACCATCGCAGGAAAATTAAAGGGCGTAATGCCAGCAACGACACCCAGCGGCTGAAACTCACTCCAAGAATCAATGCCCGGAGCCACATTTTTACTGTGCTCACCCTTTAATAATTCAGGCGCACAGCAAGCGTACTCAACATTCTCGATACCGCGCTGCAACTCACCGGCCGCATCGTGGGCAATTTTGCCGTGTTCCTCGCCAATCAACTGACAGATCGTTGGCGCGTGTTGTTCGAGCAACTCTTTAAATTTAAACATAACCCGCGCCCGCTTAATGGCAGGGGTGTCGCGCCAAGCAGGGTAGGCGGCCTGTGCTGCGGCAATCGCCATTTCGACCGTCGCCACCGAGGCCAAGGCCACCTGCTTGCTGACCGCGCCAGTGGAGGGATTGTAGATGTCCTGTCGCCGCTCATTGGGGGTGATCAACTGGCCGTTAATTAAATGTCCCACACTCGTCATGGTAGTCGTAGTCGTCATGGTAAATGTCCTCAAAAATTGCGTTTCATCCTGGCATTGCCGCAAGAGGCTGCCAAATCGGGCAGCGCTGCAACAGCAGCGCTATAGCCAAAGGTTTTTGTAGATCTCAATAATCTCTTGGCTGTTCGGCACTCTAGGATTGTTGTTGGGAGAGCCGGATGCCAGTGCTTGCGCGGCCATGGTCTCCAGATTGGCAAAAAAATGGCTGCGATCAATGCCGAATTCCTCCGGCGTTGGCACGTTCAGTTCATCATTAATAGCATAGAGCTCGGCCACTAATTTTCCCGTCGCGACATCAGTGCTGTCATTGGCCTCGGCCACACCCATGGCGCGGGCACAGTCCGCGTAGCGCTGAGCTGCGGCCGGAATTGAATAGTCGGTAACGCTGGGCAACAGCATCGCATTAGAGAGGCCGTGGGGAACATGATAGAACGCACCAATCGGGCGGCTCATACCATGAACCAGCGCCACCGAAGCATTAGAAAAAGCAATACCGGCGAGTGTCGCCCCCAGCATCATGGCTTCCCGTGCAGGCTTGTCACTGCCGTCGTGGAAAACACGACGCAAATTTGGCGCCAACAGCCCCATAGCGGCAATAGCCTGCGAATCGCTATAGGCAGACGCCTTCTGACTGACATAGGCTTCAATAGCGTGCGTTAAGGCATCGATGCCTGTATCTGCGGTAATACGCGCGGGCAGGCTCAACGTCAGCGTGTAATCAACCAGCGCCGCAACAGGCATAAACCCAATGCCGACACAGAGCATTTTTTCGTCGCTGCTGTCATCGGTAATAATGGTGAAACGCGTGACTTCTGAACCAGTGCCCGCAGTCGTGGGAATCGCAATAATCGGCAGGCCCGACTCAGTGACGATACGTGGAAATTTATACTCGCGCATAGCCCCGCCGAACTTCCCGAGGATACTAATAGCTTTAGCACTATCGATAGGGCTGCCACCGCCGATAGCAATAATGCAGTCGTAATTACCCTCACGCACTTTATCGACACCGGCTTGAATAGAGCTCACGGTAGGTTCCGGCACAGTCTCGTGAAACACATCTGAACTAATCGCCTGCTCGCTCAGACTGGCTTGAATAGCGTCGATATAGCCCAGCTGCACCATCATTTTGTCCGTCACAATCAGCGGCCGCCGACAGCCCAAGGTTTTTAAAATAGAACCCACTTGCTGGCTGGCGCCCGCACCGACTTGCAAAATACGCGGAAGAATAATTTGGTTGGACATAGACTCTCAGGCCTTTATATGCAGCGCGCAGTGGCGGGTGCTGTTATTTGAGCTGAGATGATACTGTAAAACAGCAGTAGGGCGAGTATTTTAACCAACCCTATCGAGGTAGAAAAAAGCCTCAACCGGCCAGAAAAACCACGGTTTTATTACCGTCTAAAAACACCCGTCGCTCAATGTGATAGGTGATCGCCCGCGCCAGCGCCATACACTCGTTATCGCGGCCAACACGCACAAGATGCTCAGGTTTAAAATTGTGGTCAACGCGGGTTAGCACCTGCTCAATAATTGGCCCCTCATCTAAATTAGACGTCACATAGTGGGCCGTCGCACCAATCAGTTTGACACCGCGATCGTAGGCTTGATGATAGGGCTTAGCCCCCTTAAAACCGGGCAGAAACGAATGGTGAATATTAATACAGCGCCCCGCCAGTTGCTGACTGAGACCATCCGACAGAATCTGCATATAGCGCGCCAGCACCACCAGTTCAGCGCGGGTTTCATCAATTAATTCGAGCAACTGCTGCTCCTATAGCGCCTTCGTCTCCGCCGTCACCGGCAGGTGAATAAAGCGCAGCCCCTCGCGTTCCACCATCGCGCGTAAATCGAGATGGTTCGACACCACCGCGGCGATCTCCATATTGAACTCACCTTTGCGCCGACGGTATAAAATATCATCGAGGCAATGATCAAACTTCGATACCAAAATAAGTGTTTTAACAGGGACATCAGGGTCATAGATATGCCACTCCATATCAAAGGTATTCGACACCTGATGAAAGGTATTTTTAATCGTTTCAATCGCCGGCGAGTTGGCCTGCAATCGAAACACCGCGCGCATAAAAAACTTGCCTGTCGATTCATCATCAAATTGCTCGAGAGCGCAAATATAGCAGTCCCTCTCAGCGAGAAAACTCGTTACAGCAGCCACCACGCCGCTACCAGCGCGGCAGGTACCGGTAAAAATATAGGTCTTTGCACTGTCAGTGGGGCTGTTCATGAAAATTCCTTAACGGGAAACCATCGGAAATAGAAGCATAGAAGTATAAAGACAGGGGCGCTAAAGATAAAACAAGGCCGCGTAATTAATCGCGAAATGCCGCCTGAATGATGTAAACTCAGAAAAAATTCACGGCGGCCAGCGCAGTACACACTATCGCCGCAAGACTTGCCGACAGCGACGAGCGTCCACAAGGCGAGCGTTGATTAAGGGAGACTCATGATAACAAGCCGCCTATTAGTGATTGTTTGTGCGCTGACACTCTCAGCCTGCGCCACCTACAAGCCCAGCAAGATCGACGATATATGCAGCATATTTCGCGGCGAAACCGACTGGTACAAAGCGGCCAAAACAGCCAACAAACGCTGGGGCACACCGATTCCCGTCATGATGGCAATTATCAAACAAGAATCCAGTTTTCAAGCCGACGTCAGACCCGACCGACCCTATTTTTTGTTTATTCCGCTGCCGCGGAGATCATCGGCCTACGGCTACGCCCAAGCGCAAAATCCAGCCTGGAGCGACTACCGGCGCGACACCGGCAACTGGAGTCACGACCGCGACGAGTTTGCTGACGCCATCAACTTTGTCGGTTGGTACACTGACAAAAGTCAGAAAAATCTCGGCCTCTCAAAGTGGGACGCCTACAAACAATACCTTGCCTACCACGAAGGGTGGGGTGGTTATAAAAGCGGCAGTTACAAAAAGAAAAGCTTTTTACCCGGCGTCGCCGCAAAAGTTAAACGGCAATCAGACATGTACACGGCTCAGCTGAAACAGTGTGGCCCCAGTCTCGACAAAGCGACAAAAGGCTGGTGGCCTTTTTAAGTACGTTTGCGTGAAAGTTGCGCGAAAACCGCCATCGGTTTCGACATGGCGCGCGTAAAAACAGGGAAATGGCAGACTAAAAGCACGAGAAAAAACTAAAACAATAATTTAAAAGACACATAAAAAGACACATAAAAAGAGAAATCATGAATCACTTCGACGTAGTCATAATCGGCGCAGGCCTCTCAGGCATCGGAGCAGCGTGCCATTTAAAGCTCAGCCAGCCCAACAAAACCTACACCATCCTTGAGAGCAGAGATCGAATGGGCGGCACCTGGGACCTCTTTCGCTACCCCGGTATTCGCTCAGATTCCGACATGCACACCCTCGGTTACAACTTTAAACCCTGGCTAAAAGCCCAAGCCATCGCCGATGGCCCCGCGATACGCGACTATATCCGTGAAACTGCAGACCAATACGACGTCGCCAGCAGCGTGCAATATCAGCGCAAAGTCACTGCCGCCTCGTGGGACAGCGCCACAGCAAAGTGGACCGTCACCATCGAGCACACCAGCTCAGAAAACACCAGCCCGACGATTGAAACCCTAACCTGCCATTTCATCTACAGCTGCACCGGCTACTACCGCTACGACAAAGGTTACACACCAGACTTCCCCGGCGTCGAGCAATTCAAAGGGCAATTTATACACCCGCAACTGTGGCCAGAAGAGCTCGACTACAGCGACAAACGCATCGTCATTATTGGCAGCGGCGCCACAGCCGTCACCCTCGTGCCCGCCATGGCCAAGACCGCCAAACACGTCACCATGCTGCAGCGCTCGCCCACCTACGTCGTCGCACGGCCCGCAGTAGATTCACTCAGTCAGAAATTTCGCCGCTGGTTTCCCGAACAATTTGCCTACGACTTAACCCGTTGGAAAAACGTCACCATGCAGGCCTTTATTTTTCAGCTAAGCCGCCGCTTCCCCGACAAAGTGCGCGCCTTATTGCGCAAAATGACACACCAGTGGATGGGCGACGACTACGACATCGACACCCACTTTAACCCGCGCTACAACCCATGGGACCAGCGACTCTGCCTCGTCCCCGACGGCGACCTGTTTCGCGCACTGCGCAAAGGCACAGCCAGCATCGTCACCGACCACATTGAACACTTTACCGAGCAGGGCATTCAGCTTAAATCAGGCGCCGCGCTCGACGCCGACATCGTCGTCAGCGCCACAGGCCTCGAACTGCTAATACTCGGGGGCATACAGCTCACCGTCGACAGCCAGTCAGTCAAAATAGCCGACAGCCTCGTCTACAAAGGCATGATGTTCAGCGGCATACCCAACCTCGCACTCGCCGCAGGCTATACCAACGCATCTTGGACACTCAAATGCGACCTCACCAGCCAATACGTCTGCCGCTTGCTCGCCTACATGGACAAGCACAACTACAAATACTGCATGGCCACCAACAGCGACCCCAGCGTACAGCGCACCCAGTTTTTAGACCTCGCCTCAGGCTATATCGATCGCGCCGTCGACCAATTCCCCAAACAGGGCAACAAAGCACCATGGCGCCTCTACCAAAACTACCTACTCGACATCATCACCCTGCGCGTAAGGTCACTCCGCGACAGAGCGCTCACCTTCTACAAAACCGAATAACCCAAAGGCCTAGGTTGCCACCCGTGCAACCTAAGCCCGTGCAACCTAAGCCCGTGCGCCCAGCAACCCTCACCGCCGCAAAAAATAGTCTATCTTTAGGCTAACCGCTGAATTCCTCGAAAAAAACGATGAACTTGCCGCTGGGTTAATATATATGATCGCTACGGGAACCCCATCGGGCGGCAACGTGTCGATCACCATTGAGGCGCACAAGCAGTTCGGCTTTGAAGCGGGTATTGCAGGTCTTGCGGCCTATACCGCAGTCAGTACGGTGATGTGCTTTACCTAGGTTGCTAAGCACTTTAGTTATCGAAGACAAAAAAAGAGCGCTACGGCGCGCTTTTTTGTTGTATAACTGCCGCCTTATTTTAGTGCGCGAACCACAGCGCGCCACCTAGGACTTAAAACATCTATGAATGTCGGGGACTTTTATGCGATCGGCTCAGCACTGCTGTGGTCTTTTGCGCTTATTTTAATGCGCATTGTCGGCTATCAAATACCGCCGATTCCGCTCACTTTTTTCAAAAACTCTGTCGCCTGTTTGTTGGTGGTGATTGTACTGCTGGTTCTGGGCGAGCCACTCTTTGTGCAGCTGCCACTGTTTGATTATGTGCGATTGGTAGTGAGTGCCATTCTCGGCATCGCAGTGGCCGATACGATGATTGCAGCGGCCCTCAATCGCTTGGGTGCTAGCATGCAGGCGCTGGCAGACTGCGCCTATGCGCCCTCGATTGCGCTGGTGGGATTTGTTATGTTTGGCGAAAGATTGAACGCCTGGGAGCTGATTGGCGGCGCTCTGGTGCTGTCTGGCGTCTTTGTCGGCGCCACCATGAGCGCTGAGATCAAGAAGCCGAGAGATCTCTGGGTGGGCATCCTGCTGGCTGCAACTGCGCACGTTATTATGGCGGTGGGCATTCTGATGGTGCGTGATATCTATCGAGAAGTATCTATTTTGTGGGTGTCGAGCTTTCGGTTTTTGGTGGCGGTGCTGGCGATGGTTTTCTACGCGCTGATCAAATATCCAACGCGCATGCGCAGTACGCTTTTACTCGGATTCTACCGCGTTGATCTGTGGTGGAAGATGCTTCCCATGACGGTTCTAGGACCCTTTCTCGCCACGCTGTTTTGGATTGCGGGCTTTAAATATCTAGAGGCGGGTCGCGCCGCCATTTATAATCAGCTGTCCACCGTTTTTATCATTATCCTCGCCTACCTAGTCCTAGGTGAAGAACTCAGCAAACGAAAACTCGCCGGCGTGTTTCTCGCACTGGTGGGCGCTCTTCTTGTTGCTACCCATTGATGGCCTGGCGGTGTGTAGCTTTTCCATAAACAAAAACCCCGTCGCAAGCGATGGGGTTTTATGTGTATGGTGCACTCGGCTGGATTCGAACCAGCGACCGCCCGGTTCGTAGCCGGGTACTCTATCCAGCTGAGCTACGAGTGCGTTGTAGGTCTCATTTCAGAGGTCGCGTACTATAGGTGACAGGGTTGTTTGAGTCAACAATTCTCACCGCAAGAAAGTGCATTTTTCTGATATTTATCTGGCGTAGGGGACGGCCACTTCCATTGTCTCTTTTAACTCTTCCATAACCACGTAGCTGGTTGATTCCTGAACGGCGGGGAGCTTCAGTATTCGGCTGCCGAGTAGTTCGCGGTAGGCCGCCATATCAGCTACGCGGGCTTTTAGAAGGTAGTCGTAGTTGCCTGAGACGAGGTAGCAGCTTTGGATGTCTTCGAGTTGCATGACTGAGCTGCGGAATTCTTCGAAGTTTTCTTGGGATGTATGGTTTAGGCGTATTTGCACAAATACTACAAGGCCGGCATTCAGCCGTTCGGGGTTTAGACGGGCGCTGTAGCCTTCGATGTAGCCGCTTCGTTCCAGCCTTTTCACGCGCTCGATGCAGGGTGTCACGGAGAGTCCGACTTCGCGGGCGAGGTCGGTGTAACTGATGCGGCCATCTTTTTGTAGTATGCGCAAAATATTGCGGTCGATTTTACTGAGCTTTTGGGTGGCACTGTTCTCTGTGATCGACATGATTTTAAAATATCCTGTTTTTATCAATAAAATAGAAAAATATTCTGGTAATTTCCCTAACTAAGTAAGAAATATTGTTAATTTTTCTTAAAATACCAAAAATTAATAAATGGGGCTACCTTTGTTTTAAGGCTGGCTTTTTTGGACTGAAGAGAGGATTTGGCGATGTTGATTGGTGTTCCGAAGGAAATTAAGAATCATGAGTACCGTGTAGGTTTAATTCCTTCCTCGGTGGTTGAGCTTGTGGCCCGTGGCCACCGTGTCTTGGTGGAGAACAATGCTGGCGCGGGGATTGATTTCTCCAATGAAGAATATATCGCTGCGGGTGCCGAGATTGCGGCGACTGCGGCAGAAATTTTCGCTCAGGCAGAGATGATTATTAAGGTCAAAGAGCCGCAACCAAACGAATGTGCAATGTTGCGCGATGGGCAGATTTTGTACACCTATTTGCATTTGGCGCCGGACCCTAAGCAGACTGAATTGTTAGTGAAGTCGGGTGCTACTTGTGTCGCCTATGAAACGGTGACGGACAACCAGGGTGGGTTGCCGCTGCTGGCGCCGATGTCGGAAGTGGCTGGCCGTATGTCGGTGCAGGCGGGTGCTTATCATTTGGAAAAGGCGCAGGGCGGCCGCGGTGTGTTGCTGGGCGGTGTGCCTGGTGTGGCGCCAGCTAAGGTGTTGGTGATCGGCGGTGGTGTGGTCGGTGACAATGCGGCGGCGATGGCTGTGGGCATGGGTGCTGATGTGACTATTCTCGATCGCTCTATTTCACGTTTGCGCCAGTTGGATGCAAAGTATGAAGGTCGTGCGCGCTGTGTTTATTCGACAGTCGCGGCGATTGAAGAGTATGCGCTGGAGGCCGATTTGGTCATTGGTGCTGTACTTATTCCAGGTGCTGCGGCGCCGAAGTTGCTGACACGGGATATTATTCGTCGCATGAAGAAGGGTGCTGTGGTGGTTGATGTGGCGATTGATCAGGGCGGCTGTTTTGAAACCTCCCACGCAACAACCCATCAAGACCCAACCTATATTGTTGATGATGTTGTGCATTACTGTGTGGCTAATATGCCTGGCGGCGTTGCTCGGACGGCGACCATGGCGCTAAACAACGCTACCTTGCCCTATGCGTTGGCGTTGGCGGACGATCCGGTCAATGCACTGTTCCGCGATAAAAACTTGCAGAATGGGTTGAATGTACACAAGGGAAAAGTGACGTATAAAGCGGTTGCGGATGCGTTGGGCTATAGCTATGTGCCGGCTGATGAGGCATTAAAGGTGTAGTGTGGATCGGCTGCAAAGCTGATAATCGCGCGCAAGAAAAAGACGAGTTCACTGGTGTGGCTCCTCTTTTTTATGGGCAGTTTTTTACGGGCAGTTTTTTACGAGCTGTTTTTGTTACGTGCTGTTTGGCCTTTTGACGTTAGTTTTTTAACGCAATCCAGAGATGCTCGGCGCGGGCTAGAATCTCGCCTTCGGCGTTGCAGAGTGCTGCTGCTGAGAAGTGTTTGCGTCCATCAATCAGTCGCTTCCACGCATAGACGATCAGCGGTTTGTCACCGGGAACGGGCTTGTCGACCGAGCAGGTCATTTGCGCCAGCAGGCAAATTTTTCCAGATTCGACGGGGATATCGAGGGCAAAGTAACTCGGGCAGTCGAGTGCTGACCAGACAAATTCATGCCGTGTATTGCCGTGCGGGTCGAGAAATTCTGGAATTGGCTGCCAATCGCAGGCAACCATATCGACACCCTCGACCTTGCCGCTGAATAGGCGCAGTCCATCACCCTCTGCGCGCGCCGGGCCGCAGACAAAACAGGTGGGGAAACTGTGCTCACCCAACCCGCGGTAGCGCGTTCGAGCATCGCGAGCTTGGGCTAGAGTGGGCGGTGCAGGTGGCACGAGGTCCAGTGCTGCGGGTTCTGCCGACCCTATGAGCTTTTCGCCGTGCATTAGCGACCACTGGCCATTGATTTCACTTAGGGTGAGCGGTGTGTCCAGTGGCGGGGGTGTCACGAGTCGCGCTCGGCTTGGACCTTGGATGCGGCTGCCGAGCAGACCACAACTGTAGCCGCCATTTCCTGATGTTGGTGGGCCACAGAATCGTTTAGCAATGGTGATTGGTTGCATTCCAAGGCCTTAAGTTAGTTGAGTTCGCTGTCTTTCCAGAATTTGGTGCCCTTGACGGTAGCTTGTAAGGCAAGTCCAGATTCTGTGAGTTGGTAGACGGTTATATTGTCGAAGGTGGCTTCTCCACCGATGGCGCCGCCTTTTTCGCTGGCTTTGGCTGCCGCGTCGGCGTTGACGCCAAAGGCCCAGCCTTCATCGACAAATTGTGTCATGGCATCGGTGCTGTGGAAGACAAAAACCACTCTGAAGTCTTTCACGCCAATACCGAGACCGACGCCAGCTTCACCCATTTTCATAAAAGTGTTTTTGCCTGTGGCATTGCTGTGCACGACCCCGTGACCACCGCCAATGCTGGCAAAGATTAGATTAATGTTGGCATTGCTGAAGACTGCGTAACCTTTGGCACTGCTAATTTGCGATCTGACATCGGGTTTTACGCTGTAGAGCTCCCCGAGTACCGATTTGCGCATATCGAGAATCGCTTGGCGTTTTTCAGCGGGTGATTTACCGGCGGTATTCGCACAGCCGGCAGTTAAAGTGATTAAAACGAGGGCGAGGCTTAAGAAGATCTTGTTCATGGTACTTCCTTGAGTTTTCAGTATTAAAGTGAGTTAACTGTAGCACCTAATTAGTAAGGTGCCTCCGCAATAAACACCGCGCGCACGGGGGCAGGGTGGCCCTCAACTGTTTTGCTGGGATCGTTGGGATCGAGAAAATCTTTCAGTGATTCGAAAGTCATCCAGTCGGTTGAGCGCTGTTCTTCAATGGTTGTTGTACTGATATCAACCATGCGAGGATTTTTGAGGCCGTTCTTTTTCATCCAGCCAATCAGGGTGTCGGGCGACGGCAAAAACCACACATTGGGCATTTTTGCGTAGCGATCGTCGGGCACCAGCACTTGGTTGGCGCCACCTTCAATAACCAGTGTCTCAAGCACTAGCTGACCGCCGGGTTTGAGCAGTTCGCGCAGTTCGCGAAGGTGGTCCATGGGCGAGCGCCGGTGATAGAGAATACCCATGGAAAAGACCGTGTCAAAGGCGGCCATTTTCTGCGGCATATGCTCTATGCCAAGCGGCAGCACATCGATGGGTAAGTCGTGTCCGGCGAATTGTTTAATGGCGTAAAACTGAAACACAAACTTTACCGACGGATCAATGCCAATCACCCGTTCTGCACCCGCGCCGAGCATGCGCCAGCAGTGGTAGCCGTTGCCGCAGCCAATATCGAGAACAGTGCGGCCTTTGAGTGGTGCAATATGCGGCAGTACTCGGTCCCACTTCCAATCAGAGTGCCACTCGGTATCGATGGTTAGTCCGAACAGTTCGAAGGGGCCTTTGCGCCATGGATGCAAGCCCATGAGGGTGGCTTGCAGCGCGAGGCGGCGGCCTTTGTCCATGAGACTGATATCACCAATCTGGACTTTGCTGACCAGCTCTATATGCAATGGATCAATCTCTGGCAGGCGCCTTAAGGTTTCTTCCCACTCGGGCATGTCGCCCCAGCGCTCGCGGCGCAACTGGTGGGCGACAAGATCGGGCAAGGTGCGTCCCCACTCACTGAGTTCTGAGGTTTCTAGGGCGGAAAAAAGCGGACCATAGTTGAGTGTCGAGGGAATCATTTGAATACCGAGTATTTTAGGCGAGAAATTATAAGGCATTTCAGTTATTGTTTGCCCGTGAGAGTCAAATTAAATTGCGGAATAAGACGTTTATGAATGCTTTGTCTAAAGACAGCCAATTGCCACAGGCGTTGATTGAACGCTTTGAGCAGTTGGAGGAAAAATTGGCTTATCTCGAGATGGCCAATAGCGAGATGAGTGACGAGATTTTTCGACAACAGCGAGAGATAGACACCTTGACGCGCGCACACCAAAATCTGCGCGAGCGAGTAGAGACGCTTAACGAAGGTATTGACGACGCAGACGGCGCGTTGAATGAAAAGCCGCCGCACTATTAACAACTTTACGATTAAGGCGTGTGTGCCTAATAACTGTGTGACTAATAACTGTGTGACTAATAACTGTGTGACTAATAACTGTGTGACTAATAACTGTGTGACTAAGGGGGCTGCGTATCACCGATAGCCACAATCAAAAATAATCAAAAAAAATAACCAAAAAATAGTCAAAAAAAGCTAAACCCGAGGAGGGGAAAATGAGTGATTTAGAAATTTCTGCAGCTGTCAAAGCCGATATTGATGCCGCCTTTGCACTGCAAAAAGGTTATGCCCTGCAGTTGCGCAAGTCGAATTGTGCGCAGCGGCTAGAGGTATTGGGCCGATTCGAGAAGGTATTCAAAGCCTCTTACCCACAGATGTATGCTGCTGCCGCTGCGGATTTTGGCAAGCCAGAAGCAGAAGTTGATGTGGCTGAAATTCTTGTGGTGGTGTCTGAGTTGGCGCACATTCGCAAAAGACTGAAGGGCTGGATGAAAGACAAACCGGTAAGTACGTCGATGTCGATGCTAGGTACCTCAGCAAAAGTAGTTATGGAACCCAAGGGCACCAGCCTTGTGATATCGCCGTGGAACTATCCCTTCAATCTGACCTTTGGCCCGATGATGTCAGCGATTGCTGCGGGCAACACCGTGATTATCAAACCGTCTGAAATGACACCAAACATGTCCCGCGTGATTGCGGAGATTGTTAAAGAAGCGTTTCGTCCTGAAGAAGTCTCTCTCTTTGAAGGTCGCGCTGATGTGTCGAGCTATCTGACGAGCTTGCCATTCGATCATATTTTCTTCACCGGTAGTCCCGCAGTGGGCAAACATGTGATGGCTGCAGCGGCCAAAAATTTGACGTCGGTGACATTGGAGCTGGGCGGCAAGAGTCCGGTTATTGTCGACAAGAGTGCTGACCTGAAAAAGACCGCGCGCAGTATTTCTTGGGGAAAATTTGCCAACAATGGCCAAACCTGTATTGCCCCTGATTATCTCTATGTGGATGCCAGCATTAAAGATGCGTTGATTGCGGAAATGAAAGTCTGCATTGAGCGCCAGTATGGTTTGGGCGACGCTGCGCGCAGCAATGGCGATTATTGTCAGGTGGTCAATTCCGCGCACCATGGCCGTGTCTCGGGCCTGTTGAGCGATGCTTTGGCTAATGGCGGCCAGCTGATTACCGGCGGTGATGTAAACGACGATGAGCGCTTTGTTGCGCCGACGCTGATTGAAGGCATGAGCGCTGATTCGCGAATTATGAATGAAGAGATTTTTGGCCCATTGCTGCCGGTCTTGACATTTACCGATCTCGACACAGTGATCGCAGAAATCAACGCCAAGGCAAAGCCTTTAGCTCTCTATTTGTACAGCCGCGATAAAAAGAATATGGATAAGGTGTTGCAAGAAACCAGTGCTGGTGGCTCCTGTATTAATCAGGCGATGATGCATTTTATGCACCCAAATCTGCCGTTTGGTGGGGTCAACAACAGCGGTATCGGTAATTCCAGTGGTGAGTGGGGCTTTAAAGCGTTCTCCCATGAACGCGCTGTGCTGCAAGATAAGTGGAGCAGTGGTCACATGATGCACCCACCCTACACGCCAAAAGTGAAGAAGCTGATCAAGCAGGCGGTGTCACTACTGGGCCGCTAAACAGGGTTCGGTCGGTTATTTTACGGCCACCAGTGATGCAAAGTTAAAACACTGAAACCAAGGGCTTGCGGAGTTAAATCCGCAGGCCTTTATTCTTTGGATATGGGCGTCTAGGGTTTCGGGAATCAAGACATTTTCGATAGAGTCGCGCTTTTGGCTAATTTCCAGATCGCTGTATCCTTGAGCTCGCTTGAATTGATGATGCAGCTCTGACAGCAGAGTGTTCAGTGGCTCTGGTTCAAACAATAACTTTTCCGATATCACCAAGCAGCCGCCCGGATTGAGGCCGGCGTAGATTTTTTCCAGCAGCGCTTGGCGTTTTTCAACAGCAATAAATTGCAGCGTAAAGTTCATCACCACCAGCGATGCGTTGCTAATTTCAATATCGCAGATATCTGCTTCGAGTAACTCTACGGGAACGTCCGACACTGTGCTCTTGAGCAATAGCTGACAGCGCTCAAGCATTGCAGCAGAGTTATCGACCGCAATAATGCGAACACCCGGCTGAGCAATTTCGCGCTGCATGGCAAATGACGACGCGCCGAGAGAGCAGCCCAAGTCGTAACCGTTGCTGTTGGGCTGAACGAAACGCGCGGCTAATTCTCCACAGAGATTGATGATGGTTTGATAGCCGGGGACGGAGCGCTGAATCATATCTGGGAAGACATCAACCACGGCTTTATCAAAAACAAAGCGCGGCACGTTGCCGAGCGGATTGGCAAACAGATCATCGCGTTTGGGCTGTTCTTCTGACGCGCCCACAGACTTATACCGCCACAATATCGAGACCGGTTTTGGCCGCTAAATCGCTGTTGGTAATAACGGCGGTCTGCGCCAATTCGGGGCGTAAATAGGTGCTGGCAACGCGTTTAAGATCGGCGTCGGTAACATCTAAGACTCGGTTTCTAAACTGCACCATTGACGCCTTGCTGCGGCCATTCAGCTCGCCGTGGAAGGCTTGCATGGCTTCACCTGCAGGCGAGCCGGGCTTGTCGAGACTGCCAATGACCCCAAGTACCGCTTCTTCAATTTTGTCGCCGCCCAAGGGTTTTTCCATTAACCATGCAATAGATTGATCAAAGTCGGCCAATGTTCCCGCGATGCGCGGATCTCGGTAGGAGTAAAAACGGAATGCGCCAGACTGATTGTCTTGCGAGGCACCGCCGCCGTAGGCGCCACCTTGTTCGCGAATGGTGCGGTGCAGGAATCCGTTGCGCAGCACACCGCCTAACACCGTGAGCGCCGCAGCATCGACGTGACTGCTTGGCACAGTGGGATAGGCTTTGGCGCAGAAGCTCACTTGGGTGTTGGTGGTCCAGCAATGATTGACCGGGCTGAGAGACGGTTTGTAGTGAATTAGATTACTCGCACTGACAGCGCCCGTTGCGCTAAATCGGCTCTGCATAGTCGCTTTGAAGGCGGCGAGTCGTTCACCTTCGGCAACCAGCAAATACTGTCGTGGCTGCGCTAACACCAGTTGATGAATGGCCTGCAGTTGGCTGGCCAGTGCTTGCAGGCCGGCTTCCGATTCCAAACTCTGATCGAGGGCTTTTAACAGTGCCAGTCCAGTCATGCCGCCCCAGCGCTGACTGAGGTAGCCATTGGCGGACAGCCCGCTCGCGGCGGCGGTCATGGCCATGGAGTGGCCGTTGCTGACCACGGATGACTCGCGGTGTGTGCGAATTTGTGCCACCAGTTCACCCAGGCGGGCCAGTTCGTCAAAGCGCGGTTGCAGCAGTGATTCTTGCATTAAATCGCTCATGGCGGCTTGATTGCGTGCGAGGCCTTTGGCGGAGAAGCTAATATTGCCGTGCAGCACGTCAAGGTTGTCTTTGTCTGAGCGCACCGAGGCGGAGGCTGAGTAGGCGCCGACAACACTGGAATGCCACAGCTGGGTTTGCTGATAGTCTCTGCTGCCGACACCCATTTCGGTGACGCAGGTGCTGTAGAGAGGCAGCAGATCCATTTGCTCTTGGCTAAACGCTGGCATCGGCATAATGATTTGCTGGTAGGCCAAACCGTTAGTGCCTGCGCTGTAGGTGGTCAGTGGCAGCGGCTCGGCCTCTTTATTGAGCGGCTCTGAATAGGCGATTTCTGTGGGAATATCCTCCACGCCCACCTTGGGCAGTATTTCTAAGTCTTCTTCCATTTCTTGGCGCTGTTTTAGGGCAGCCGCTTTTTCAACGATGGCGTGCTTTTCAGCGTCTGACAGGCCAGCTTTTATCGCGGCGAGACGGGTTTTTTCGGCTAACTCGGTTTTTTTCGCTAACTGTGGGTCTGGTTTTAAAACGAGTCGAATACGGTGTTTGTTGTTCAGTAGCAAATCGCGGGCGAGGGATTTAATAAATTCAGGGTCTTGAATCTGCGTTTGCAGCTTTTCCAGAACAGGGTCCAAATTAAGTAGTGAAATCGGGTCGCCGCGATGGGTGGCACTGGTCAACGAGGTGAGAATGAGATTTAAGCCGTAGGGATAGCCGCCGCCGGAGACTTCGCGCTGGGATAGCTCTAACTGATGCAGGCTCGCTGCAACCTGTTCGAGGGGCAAACCATTGTCAGCAACATCTTGCAGCACGCTTAAAATCAGTGCTTCGACAGCATCGGCCTGCTCAGGGTTTGAGCCTTCAACGCCACAGGCGAAGCAGAGTTCTTTTTGCGAATCTTCAAGACCGCACATGGGGGACGGCGAGGTGCCCAAATCGGTTGTTTCCAGCGCCTTTTGCAGTGGTGAGCCGCTGTTGTCGAGGAGAACACTGGACAGCAAGCGCGCTTGCATGGTGGCCTCTAAGTTCGTTGAATCACCGAGTAGCCAGGAGACAACGATGTGGGTGTTGTCTTCGAGTGGCTCTTGTTCGTCTGCGGCGTAGCTCTCTTCAAAATACTGCGGCTCGCTGTATCGCTGTTCATTGCCGACGGCAATATGGCAATCGAGCTTGCTGAAGTGGCGCAGGGCATTTTCTTCAAACAGCTGCTGATGGGTTGCCGCTGGAATATCACCAAAGGTAATGAAAATCGCGTTGCTCGGGTGGTAGTGGGTCTCGTAGAAGGCTTTGAACTGCTCATAGGTCAGGTCGGGAATATCGCTCGGCTCGCCGCCACTGTTGTAGTGATAGGTGGTGGTCGGGTAGAGATGCTTGCTCATGGTCTGCCAGAGGGTTGAGTTAATTGAACTCATCGCTCCTTTCATTTCATTGAACACCACGCCTTTAAAGGTTAGCTCTGAGCTGGCATCTGTAGGGTCTGCAAACTCGAGGCGATGGCCCTCTTGGGCAAAATCGAGAGGGTCGAGACGGGCGAAGAATACCGAATCCAAGTAGACACTAAGCAGATTGTTAAAATCTTTTTTGTTCTGGCTGGCAAAGGGGTAGGCCGTCCAGTCGGAACTGGTGAAGGCATTCATAAAGGTGTTGAGCGAGCGCCGAATCATCATAAAGAACGGGTCGCGCACAGGATACTTGGCGCTGCCGCAGAGGGCGGTGTGTTCCAAAATATGGGCAACACCGGTCGAGTCGTGGGGCACTGTGCGCAGCGCCACCAAAAAGACATTTTCTTTGTGGTCTGCCGCTAAGTGAATGTGTTGCGCACCCGTTACGCGATGGCGATATTCCTGGTAGCGAAGCTTGAGGGAAGGGATATCTTGTTCACGTAATAGCTCGAAAGCGGAAGTATGGGTCATAGGGTCAACGGCTCTTTACTGGTGGATTCAGGCAGGGGTATGCGAAGTAAGCCTCGCATTCTACTTTAACTCGGGGGCAGTGCAAATGTTGTTTGCAGTCAGTCACTTATGATCTATATCTCGAGCGAAACTCGATGGGGGTTGTGCCTTCCCAGCGGCGGAAGGCTCGGTAAAACGTGCTCGGCTCGGAAAAGCCTGTGAGGTAGACTATTTCGTTGATCTCCTCATCGGTTCTTGAGAGTAAGCGTCGCGCCAAAGAATGGCGATGTTGGTTTAACAAGCGCTGAAAACTGGTATTGGCACCGACGAGCTGATGTCGCAAATTGCGCGGCGTAACCTTGAGGGTTGCCGCGACGCGCTCTATCGACACATCGCCGCTCTCCAGCAGTGCGGCAATAGCGCTGCGCACTTCACGGACAAAGTCTTGCCGCTGCAGCAGGGCTAAGTGTTGGTCTGCGGCCATCACATGCAGATTTAACAACTCCGGAACCGCGTTGAGCGAGCGGTAGTTGAGAATAGACGGTGGAAAAAACAGCTGAAACGACTTGGCGTTAAACTCAATATCGCACTGGAAAATCCGCTGATATTCCGCCAGCTCGGTATTTGGCGCATGGTTAAAGATAATTTTGTCCGCTTTAAACGCACCGTCTGTCACGGCTTGAAAAGCGCGAATAAGGCCCAGCACCATGGCTTCCGCTAAATGGGATGTGGCATATTGGTGCTGTGAAAAATAGCTGGTTAGGCAGGGCGTGGGTTTTTCCTTAAATTGGCCGTGCAGCGCATCGCTCAGCAGGCGCTGATAGTTGATCACCCGGCGCAGGCCATCGCCGAAGGTGGCGCTGCTCAGAAACAGATATTCGAGTATTTGACCTTTATAGACAGGCATTTTTTCGCCGAGGTGCAAGCCGATGCAGGGGTCTCCAGAAAGCTCTACCGCCGCCCGCCAAAAGCGAGGCTGCGCGGAGAATGGTGTACGCAGGTTGGATTGGTAGAGTTTTTCTGGGTCGAAGCCCGATTGCCGCAGCACTTCGTCGGCATCAACGCCCAAATTGGTCAATCCTTGATAGGCGAGTCGCACTAAAGTCCCCGAATCCGTTAAACCTGACATACACTTATCTCAAGATGCAATTTCTGTCATCATACACAGCTGGCCCAAATGACAAAATAGTGTTTTTATGCTGCCAATGAATACCAAGGAGGTATTGAGCAGAATGAATGATATGAATACTCCAAAAAGCGACTCCAATCAGCAAGCCAGAGCGAACTCTCAGCCGAGAGTTGCGCCTATAGTACTGCAACAGCTGCCAAACATGCCCACATTGCTGGGGCGTGCCGCTTTTAAATCGGGTAATTATCGGCTGGGCGATGCGCTGCCGCCGCTGAGCACCGAAATTAAGCACCTAGTGATACGCCAAGATCATTTGCATGCCTATCGCGAGATCTGTGGATTTACCCTCAGCAACAGGTTGCCGGCGACCTATTTGCATATGCTTTCGTTTCCGCTGTCGCTCAATTTATTGATTCAGCAGGATTTCCCGATGAAAGCGATGGGGCAGGTGCATCTGCGCAATCAAATCTCTGTGTTGGAAGAATTTGATACCAGCCTGCCGATCAGTATGAAAGCGACCATTGGTGGCAGCGAATTGACCAGCCGCGGCTTAGAGTGGGATATTGATGTTACCGCTTCAGTCGACAATCAACTGGTTTGGTCGAGTACATCCACCTATCTAAATCGCTGCAAAACCAATGTGCCAAGTGTGCGACAGCGCGATAATAAGCTTCAGGGTGAGACTTCCCAGTGGCGTGTTCCCGCAGATATTGGCCGCCGTTACGCCAAGGTTTCAGCCGACTACAACCCCATTCATCTGTCCGATATGACTGCAAAGCTATTTGGCTTTAAGCAGGCGATTGCGCATGGCATGTGGTCAAAGGCGCGTTGCCTCGCTGCCATTGAAGATCAGTTGCCCGCCGCTGGGTACTCGGTGGATGTGGCGTTTCAAAAGCCTTTATTTCTGCCCGCAGAGGTGCTCTTCACCTATGCAAAAACTGCGCAGGATGAAAAGTTTACGCTGAATAATTCTAAAAGTGGGGTCTCCCACTTGATAGGCCAAATTTCTAGGAGTTAAGCGATGCCCGATTACAAAGTTCCGGTTAATGATTATTTGTTTCTGTTTAATGACGTGATGGATATGCAGAGCAAGTACAAGAAAATTGACGGTGGAGAAGAGGCTACGCCAGAGACCGTAGAGGCGATTTTTTCTGAGGCCGCAAAGTTTTGTGAAAATGAGTTAGCGCCGCTCTATCAAATTGGCGATCAAGGTTGTGTCTGGGATGACGGTGTGGTGACCACGCCGCCAGGCTTCAAGGAAGCCTACACGAAGTTTATCGAAGCGGGCTGGACATCATTGACGGGCGAACAAGCACTGGGTGGTCAAGGCCTCCCAGCATCAATTGGTGTTGCCATCAACGAAATGATGACGACTGCCAACTGGGCTTGGGCGATGTATCCCGGCCTCACTGAAGGGGCTGTCGCCACCTTGGAAACGAGTGGTACAGAGCAGCAGAAAAAAGACTATCTGCCCAACCTGATCAGTGGCGTCTGGAGCGGCACCATGTGTTTGACAGAGCCGCACTGTGGTACCGATCTCGGTCAGATGAAGACTAAAGCGACGCCGAATGACGATGGTAGCTTTAGCGTCAATGGCACCAAGATTTTTATTAGCGCCGGTGAGCATGACCTCACAGAAAATATTGTCCATATTGTATTGGCGAAACTGCCCGATGCACCGCCGGGCACCAAAGGTCTGTCACTCTTTATTATTCCCAAATTTTTGCCTGCTGCAGATGGTTCTGCGGGCGAGCGCAATGGTGTGCGATGTGGCTCGATCGAGCACAAAATGGGTATCCATGGCAACGGTACCGCGCTGCTCAATTTTGACAACGCCACAGGCTTCTTGATCGGTAAGCCACACGAAGGTTTGGCGGCTATGTTTACCTACATGAACGTGGCCCGTATTGGCACTGCCAGCCAGGGTGCTGCGGCCGCTGAGCGCTCCTACCAAGGCGCAGCGAAATACGCCCGTGAGCGGTTAGCCATGCGCTCCATTTCTGGCGTGAAGAATCCAGAGGGCCCAGCGGACGCGATTATTGAGCATCCCGATGTGCGCCGTATGTTGCTCACTCAGCGGGTGATTGCTGAAGGTGGTCGCGCCATGGTGACCTATGCCAGCCAGTTTGCCGACGCTTACCGAGCGGGCAAAACTGAGAAAGAGCGCCTAGCAGCTGATGCTCGCTTGGGGTTTTGTACGCCAATATTGAAAGGATTTATCACCGAACTGGGCGTTGAAGCAGCCAATCACGGCGTGCAGGTGTTTGGTGGCCACGGTTATATTCAAGAGTGGGGTATGGAACAGATTTTGCGCGACAGCCGTATTGCCACGCTTTACGAGGGAACCACGGGTATTCAAGCCCTAGACTTGGTCGGCCGCAAACTGCTGATGGATAAGTTTAAGCAGTTGAATATTTTCACCGGCGAGATGTTTAGTTTCGCGGGCCAGTTTTTGCCGTGGAAGAAAGCCCCCCATGCAAAGCTGATGCGCAAACAAGCTTGGACCGTGACAAAACTCGCTATCCAGTGGCGTTATTTGGGCTACAAACTGGCGATGCGTGCGAAAAAGAATGCGGACAATGTGGGTGCAGCCTCCGTCGATTTTTTGATGTTCTCAGGCTATGCCTACATGGCCTTTATGTTTGCTCAGATGAGTGCAGTTGCCCACAAGCAGCTGCAGGCCGGTGAGGGCGATAAAGTGTTTCTGCAGAACAAACTGCACACCGCAGAGTTTTTCTTTGAGCGCATTTTGCCGCGGGTTAAGACGCACGCTAAAACAATGGGTGCCTCGATCGACAGCGTTATGGGTATGCCTACTGGCTACTTTGAATAGCATCCCCCCACGTTGATAAAAAACCCTGTGGCGACAATCACAGGGTTTTTTTATGCCTTAACCAATAGCAAAACAGGGGCTGGGAAATTGACCTCAAAATGCTGGCTAGACAGATTGAATACTCATTGCTAAAGTCCGGCGCACATTACATTTAAAGAGAATCCACTATGGAATTTAGCGACGTTGTCCACGCCCGCCACTCGTATCGCGACTTTCTGCCGAAAGCGGTCGACGACGCGACACTCAAAGCGGTATTTGAACTTGCCAGCTGGGCACCGTCCAACTGCAACGTGCAACCTTGGCACGTGCATGTGCTGTCTGGCGATGCCTGCAACCGCATGCGTGAAAAGATGAAGGTGGTCGCAGCCACTGACCCTGTCGGCAACGCCGATTTTCCATGGCAGGGTAAGTTTAGCGGGCACTATCGCGATCGCCAGATTTGCTCCGCCCTTGGACTTTGGGAGCACCAGGGGGTGACTCGCGAAGATAAAGCCAAGCGGGCTTGGTCATGGATGCGGAACTTTGAGTTTTTTGATGCGCCGCACATCGCCTTTATTTTTGTCACCGACGAATTTCCAGAAACCGTGCGGCTCGCGGCTGATGTCGGCATGTACACACAAACACTGATGCTGGCGATGGCCAATGCCAATATTGGCTCATGCCCGCAGACCTCGGTTAGCTGCTATCCCGATCTTGTGCGCGAAGAGCTGGGTGTCGACAGCAAATACAAATTACTTATGGGTATTTCATTTGGCTATATCGATGTCGATGATGGCGCCAATAACTTCCGCACTGAGCGAGCGTCGCTTGAGAGCACCACCACCTTTCACCAATAATTGATCGTCCAGCCTAGGCCGCCTGCACCTGATTGCGGCCTTTGGCTTTGGCGCGATAGAGCGCGCGGTCAGCTTGCTTTAACACCTGCTCAAAATCGCGACTGCCATCGCCGTTCGCGACCCCGATACTCACCGTCAGCCGCAGCTCTCCCGAGCGTTTGCTCGCGCCGCGGTGCTTCTCCCCCTGTTGCGGCTTTTTCGGGCGCTGTTTTTTGTTGCGAACAACCATGTTGTAGTTGGCGATGGCTAGGCGTATTTGCTCTAAGGTCTGAAGAACCTCTTGCTTCGATTTGCTTTTGAATAGCAGGCAAAATTCTTCACCACCGTAGCGAAACGGTTTCGCCCCCTCTGCTGTTTTCGTTAGCAATGAAGCAATCACCCGCAGCGCTTGGTCGCCAAGGTCATGGCCGAATTGATCATTAATTTTTTTGAAGTAATCAGCGTCGACCATGGCAACGGAGTAGGGGCCGCGCAGGGCCTTTGCCGCTTGCCTGAGCGCGCGTCGATTGCCAAATGTGGGTCAGCTCGTCGCGAAAACCAATATTGAGCAAACTTCCCGTCAAATTAATAATCAGCAGCACACCAATGCCGGCAAACATAAACGCTGAAATAGCAATGAGTTGAATCCACCCTAGTGTGGCAAAGATCATCAATGTGCAGCCCAGAAGAGAACTTTCGAGAGTCTTTTGACGATGGATGCTGAGCCCAAGGCAAATCATAAAGCAGAGGAAAAACAAGCTTATCGATAACAGTGAAAGATGCGTGCCAAATACGGATGCTGCTAGTCCTTGCTGAGCTGAGGCAGCCATAAAGTTTTCATTAAGTGCCAATAGCGATGAGGTAATCAGCAGGACCATCGGCGACAGACCGATCGCCAGCAACCCCAGCGGCTGACGCCAACTCTGCTCGGGTATCAAGGCATAAAAAATAATCGAGCAAGGGACGATAAGGCTGATTAAATAATAGATCTGCAACGCCGGCTGCGTTTCAAGACGAACTTGCAGATAGGTTTGAATCAGCCAATAAATACACAGCATACTGAGTGTGACACCGGCTTCCACCGCGTGGTGACTGAGCAGCGCGAGCAGCATGGCCAATAACAGCAAAATGTAAGGCAGATTGCGCAACAGAAACGCGACATCTTCATCGCGATGCCAGAGAGGGTCGCCGACCACCTCGCCGCGCACAATTAGTGCCGCGGCAAAGCATAGTAGGGGAACCAGCAGGCGCATAAGCAGAGGCGGCATGTTGAGGTCACAGTTTCCTTGTGATTATTCTCCTAATACTAGCAAACCCAAGCCGGATCGCCAGATTGCATAGAGGTTCTATTGCACAGGGGTCCTATAGATTAATTTGAACCAAGCCCGCCGTGCTGACTAGCAACAGCATCCAGCCTAATATGCTGTAAAAACGCGCATTGCTTTGCTGCAGCAGGCGCTGATGAAACTTAAGTCCAATGACGTGTCCAATTGCCGCAAACGGTAGCAGCCACAGCGCAGCGTAAAACTGCAGATCGACGCCGGCAAGGGCGAACGCAGAGAGTTTGATACTGACCAAAACGGCCCAGATAACAAACAGCGTGTTGCGAAACTCAAAGGGCTGAATATGGCGCATAGCCACTGCAATCACCATCGGTCCGCCGATTAAAGATGTGCCGCTGATGTAGGCGCCCAGTATCAGGAACAGCACATCCAGCGTGCGGCTCGTGCTTTTCAGTGGGCGTCCAACAATGTAGGTTATTGAATAACCGGCAATTAACAGAAAAATGACACTGTTCATAAGGTCGGTTGGCAGTACCAGCAAGCCAATCACGCCTGCCAGCTTGGGGATAATCATAATGAGCAGGGCGTAGCGCACAAACTGCCAATTCACTCTGGCCGCTGGGATGGTTAAATTGGTGTCGCTGGCGCGCGCTGGGAAGAGGGTGAGTGAGGCAAAAAATAACAGATGGATAGAAATGATCGGCAAAAAATAGAGGGGATCATTGTGGATTAACAGTAAAAATGGAATGGTGAACAAAGACCCGCCAAATCCGAGTCCGGAGCGCACAAAACCGCTCCAGATAAAAACGATAAGGATCAGAGCATACTGATACCAAACAAAATCCATTAATGTCCGCAGCCATGATCGCCGTGCACGTGACCGTGAGTGGTCTCGTCTTCGGTCGCCGTGCGAATAGCGATTATCTCTGTTTCAAAATGCAGATTTTTACCCGCTAACGGGTGATTCATATCCACGTCAGCATTAAATTTGCCCACTTTTAAAACAGTGCCATGTTTGATGCCAGATTCAGTATTGACCGCAATGGTCTTGCCAGCAGTCACCTTACCTTCGTGCTTGAGGTACTTTAACGGTATGCGTTGTGTGTTGTTCATATTGCGCAGGCCATAGCCATCTGCCGGCATCACGGTAAATGCGCGCTTCTCACCCACAACAGCGCCTTCCAGAGCGGCTTCAAAGCCTCTCACCATTTGCCGGTGACCATGTAAGTAAACCATTGGCTCGTCGCTGTCGTAACTTTTATCGAGAATAACGTCATTATCGTCTTTGAGCTGATAGTGAAGGGTGATAACGTTATTGTTAGTGACATGCATAGCGTGGTCCTCAAAAGGCTAAAAAATAATCGCGAGTCCATTCAGACAGTACTGATTGAGACATTACTGAAGGCTTCGCCGATTTGAGCGGCATATTACAGCAACTCAGCAAGACACACACGGGTGCTAATGCGCTTTTTTTGCTGGGCACCGGTTGTTGCCACTATGCATACCTGACGATGTTTAAAAGGGAGAAAACCATGTTACCCGCGCGCTCAGATAACTCAGCCAGCAAGAACCGCGGCGACAATCACCAAGACGCCGATGACGCTGAATTCAGTGCGTTACTGGGTGACGATATTCAACCCCTTGGCAGAAAGGGCGCTGAATTTATCGCCAAGCCAGCAGAGATAACGCCAGGGGTTTTGCAGCGGCGCAAATCGGCACAGCTTGATATTGAGGCGGATAAAAACTTTCTTGATCCAGACAGCATTATTGCGCCCGTCGCGGCGCTTGATCCCCTAGAGTTTGCTCGACCCGGCGTGCAGCATGGGGTGTACAAAAATTTGCGCATGGGCAAATACGAAATTCAGTCGCGACTAGACCTGCATCGCCACACGGTGGAGCAGTCGCGCACAGCGCTTTGGCGTTTTGTCGACGACTGTGAAAAACACGGTGTGCGCTGTGCGCTGATCACTCACGGCAAAGGCGAAGGGCGAGAGCGACCTGCGATTTTGAAAAGCTGCGTCAATCACTGGTTGAAACAGTTTGATCAAGTGCTGGCATTTCACACCGCTCAGAAGCATCATGGCGGCTTGGGTGCGACTTACGTACTTATTAAAAAGAGTGCAACTGCGCGTCAAGATACCAGTGAAAAGTTAGAGCAAGCCCGCCGTCGATGATCTTTGCCGCGGCCTGTGGCGTATCAATCGGGGTAACACAGGGTGGCTTGACGCGAATGTGTTCCAATAACAACGAATAATTAAAGCGGCGATAATGGCGCAGTTGGTTGTCTAGGCACTCTGATGCCGATCAATGCAATCAATAGAGTGGTCATGCACTTAGCCGCGAATAGGGGTGTCGAATAAGATGCGTCAGTATTTACTTGCGATTGGCCTGTGCCTGCTCGCTGTCTCGGGCGTCTCGGCCAACAGCCTTGAGCCGATTGAAAAGAATTACAACTTCACTATTTTTATTGATCAGCGTGAAGTGGGTCAGCATCAATTTAGTGTGACAAGAGAGGGCGAGACCATCAGGGTAGCGTCGACCATGGCCCTCAACTTTACTGTTTTGCTCGTAAAAAAAGTGAGTTACCAGCACCGGGCCAATGAAATTTGGCAAAACGGCTGCATCACTCAATTGATCAGCGAAACTACGCGGCAGGGGAAAACCTCAGCGGTCGATGCCCGTGGCAGTGCCATTGGCAGTGGGTTGCTTGTAGTGCGCGGCGATGAAACTGAGGATCTAAGCGGTTGCGTAAGAGGGTTTGCCTACTGGGACCCCGCGCTCCTCGAGGGCGAGTTTCTGCTGAACGCCGATTCGGGCAAATATGTACCCGTAGAGATCAACACAACAGTGGCGGAAGACAGTAGCAAATCCATTGTTATAAAAGGTCCCAAACTGCACATTGATCTGCAGTACAGTCCTGAAGGCGAGTGGTTATCTCTGGAGTCAGAATTAAAAATAGGCGGTACACTGAGATACCAGCGCACCTTTTGATTATCACCAACCGATTGCGGGTAAGGCCAATGAAACTCACCAAACTGTTAGCGCTACTCACACTCGCCCTCACACTTGCGGGCTGCAGTTCACAGCCACCCATGGCCACCGTCGCGTATGTTGATATCCCGCGCTTTATGGGCGATTGGTACGTTATTGGCAATATTCCCACCTTCCTCGAAGAAGGCGCACACAACCCTGTAGAGTCCTACCGTCTCGACGACGATGGCACCATTGCTACTACCTTTACCTTCAATGCCGATGCCTTTGATGGCGAGCAGAAAATTTATCATCCACGGGGGTTTATTAAGAACACGGACAGCAATGCCGAGTGGGGCATGCAATTTGTTTGGCCGATTAAAGCTGATTACCGGATTGTTTATTTAGATGACAACTATCAGTACACCATTATCGGTCGCACCAGTCGCGACTACGTGTGGATAATGGCTCGCAGCCCTCAAATCCCCGACACTATCTATGCCGAGTTAGTCGCCTTTGTTGAAAATCTAGGCTACGACATCAGCCGTCTCGAAAAACCGCCACACCAGCCGCTCGGCTTGTAGCTCAGTTTGCGAGTACCCTATATATCCCCGACATTAGCTGCTCAAGTTCACTGTCGCTGATAATGTAGGGCGGCATCACGTAGACATTTTTGCCAAAGGGGCGTACCCAGATGCCTTCGGCGACAAATCGTTTTTGTATCTCAGCGACATTGACCGGGGTTTTCATCTCGATCACACCAATTGCGCCGAGCACCCGTGTGGTAGCGACATCATTGAGTGCGTTGAACGGCAGCACTGCCGTCAGTAATTGTGCTTCTATACGTTGTATATTCGCCTGCCAGTCACTGCTGAGAAGTAGGTCGATGCTGGCGTTCGCCACAGCGCAGGCAAGGGGATTACCCATAAAGGTTGGGCCATGCATAAAGCACCCAGCTTCTCCTTCACAGATGCCGCGGCTGACTTCTGCGCTGCAGAGTGTGGCGGCGAGGGTCATATAGCCGCCCGTGATGGCTTTCCCTAAACACATAATGTCCGGTGAAATACCGGCCCACTCGCAGGCGAACAATTTTCCGCTGCGGCCAAAACCTGTGGCAATTTCATCGGCAATCAGCAGCACATTATTGTCATCACACAGCTCGCGCACGCGCTTTAAGTAGTGTGGCGAGTAAAAACGCATGCCGCCAGCGCCTTGAACGATGGGTTCTAAAATAACAGCGGCGAGTTGTTGTTTGTGCTCGCGGATAATCGTTGTAAATTCAGTAATATCTTCCTCATCCCACGGTTCATGAACACCGATCATCGGTGCTGGAGCAAAGTGGTGTTTGGCAACCACTTGGTCGAACATGTGGTGCATGCCAGTTTCTGGGTCGCAGACTGACATGGCGGCAAAAGTATCGCCATGGTAGCCGCGACGAAGGGTGAGTAGCTTGTTTTTTTGCGGCTGTCCCTGCGAGATCCAGTACTGGAACGCCATTTTAATAGCAATTTCTACCGCCACTGATCCTGAGTCTGACAGGAACACTTTATCGAGACCGTCTGGCGTAATCGCAACTAACTTTTCACAGAGATTAACGGCCGGCGCGTGGGTGATTCCGCCGAACATAACATGACTGACTTTGTCGATTTGATCTTTGGCGGCGGCATTGAGCACTGGGTGATTGTAGCCATGAATGGCACACCACCAAGAGGCCATGCCGTCTATAAGCTCTCTGCCATCGGCCAATTTGAGATGCACACCTTTTGCGGAAATCACTTCGTAGGCTGGAATAGGAGCGGTAAGAGATGAATAGGGGTGCCAAACAAATTGTTGGTCCTTTTTTAACAGCTCTGACTGCGCTAGATCAATTTTAGTGATACTGTTCAAAGTTACGATAGCTCCAAATTGTGTGCATGGGTCGGCGGTGTTATTAAGACTATCTGTTTTTTTCAGATCTTGCTCGCGGGGTTGATGGACAATCTTTCGAACTGAAGCCGAGCGATAAACTAGCTAAGCCCAAACGGAGTTGATTATGCGTGCCTTTAAGTTTTGTTTACCCGTACTACTCGCCCTAACCTATGCCTCGAATGCGATAGCAGGGTATGACAGTCAGTCTTGGTCTATTTGGAATCAGAGCGACGAGTCAAACCCCAGCATTATAGACCATTCACTGTTTGACGGGTTCTTAAAGACCTATGTGGTCACCAATCATCCATCCGGTATCAATCGTTTTCGCTACGCCGACGTCAGCAGAGCCGATGGCAAAAAGCTAGATACCTACATAAAACAGATTATTTCACTCGATCCACGAAAGTACCGCAAGCAAGTGCAGAAAGCCTATTGGTTGAATTTATACAACGCCCTGACGTTGCAGGCGCTGCTCAAAAAATATCCCCTAAAATCGGTCGATAGCAATAAATTGAGCCAGCGGGTGAAAGTAGCGGGTGTAAAGTTAGAAACGCAGGACATTGGCAATCGTATTCTGCGTCCTATTTGGAATGACTATAAGGTGGTATTTGGCATGAGCTGTGCCAGTATGGGCTGTCCTGCTATTCAGAGCCAAGCGTTCACTGCCTCGAATACAGAAGATCTACTGAAGGCGTCGGCGCGGGAGTTTATTAACCATCCTCGCGGATTGGTGGTCAACCGCCAAGAAATGCAAGCTTCAAAGATTTTCGATTGGTATCGCGATGATTTTGGTGCAGATGATAGCCGCTTGATGAAACTCTTTGCTCACTATGCGGACGATAGTAAGGCCCTGTATATCCTAGGCTTTAGCGGCCGCATCCAATACAGGTTAGACGATCGTCTCAATTCGCCTGAGACCGCGTGGCCGCTGTAGGCCGTTTGTTAGCAAAAACTTTCTAAAACCGGTAAAAGAACAGGACGGCGGTACTTGGTGAAACGGGTTTAGGTCACTACAATGTCGACCTTACCCGTAATCACCACCAGAGCCGTCCATGTCCATTCGCAAAAATCAGCTAGAAGCCAACAAACTACAGAAGCGTCTGCGCCGTAATGTGGGTCAGGCCATTGCCGATTACAACATGATCGAAGATGGCGACCGCATAATGGTGTGCATGTCGGGTGGCAAAGATTCCTACGGCATGTTGGATATTCTGCTCAATCTGCAAGCCAGTGCGCCGATCAAATTTGAATTGGTCGCCGTGAATATGGACCAGAAACAGCCAGGATTTCCCGAGCACGTGCTGCCCGAGTATTTGGATGGCCTTGGTATCGAATACCATATTCTTGAGAAAGATACGTACAGTATTGTCACAAGCAAAATTCCTGAAGGTAAAACCTATTGCAGCCTTTGTTCGCGCTTGCGCCGCGGTACGCTTTATGGCTTTGCCGAGGAGATTGGTTGCACCAAAGTGGCCTTGGGGCATCACCGTGATGATATTGTTGAGACCTTGTTTTTGAATATGTTTCATCAGTCGAAGCTCAAGGCAATGCCGCCCAAGCTTCTCTCTGACGATAAGAAGAACATTATTATTCGCCCACTGGCCTATTGCCGCGAAGCTGATTTGGTTGCGCTGGCTGAGTTAAAGCAGTTTCCCATTATTCCGTGTAATCTCTGCGGGTCGCAGGAAGGCCTGCAGCGCAATGTGGTGAAGGAGATGCTGGTGCAGTGGGAACGGCAGTTTCCTGGCCGTATTGATCAAATTTTTGGCGCGCTGCAAAATGTCTCGCCGTCACAATTGGCGGACACGCAACTGTTTGATTTTGAGACCCTAAAAATTGAGCGCGCCGATGTCAGTGCAACACAGATTCGGGCTATTAATCTTTAAGGTAATGTAAACGGCGAATGACTTCTGGGCCTGTGTTTTAGTGAAAATTTCGGGCTCTATATAATTATTAAAACGAGGAATGTCCATGCCACAGTTAACCCTTCCAACGATCTTTGCTTTCGTTGTCTATGTCCTCATCGTCCTCGCTATTGGCCTTTACGCCTACAGTAAAACGAAAGATGCCGGCGACTATTTTCTGGGTGGGCGCACGCTGTCTCCTTGGGTGTCGGCCATCAGTGCGGGTGCCTCTGATATGAGTGGCTGGATTTTGTTAGGGTTGCCCGGTTATGCCTATGTGGCGGGGTTGGAGGCGGGTTGGATCACGCTGGGCCTCACCATTGGTGTTGCAGCGAATTGGCTGTTGGTCGCTAAGCGGCTGCGTATATATTCAATGATTCTGAAAGACGCGGTGACTATTCCGGCCTATTTACAGCGACGTTTTGCCGATAAAACCCCTTGGCTAAAATCAATTTCTGCGCTCAGTATTCTTGTCTTTTTTCTTTTCTACGTAGGATCGGGTCTGATTGCCGGCGGGAAATTATTTAACGTGGTTTTTGGCCTTGACTACCATGTTGCCGTATTTGTCGGCGTGTTTCTTATACTTGTTTATACCTTGTTTGGGGGGTTTTTAGCCGTTTCTTGGACAGATGTGTTCCAGGGACTGCTCATGCTTATGGCCCTAATCGCTGTGCCTCTGTTTGTTATTCAACAGTCGGGGGGTGTTGCCGACAGCATCGCCCAACTGGAGGGGGTTAACCCTTATTTGTTGGATATTTGGACCAATGCCAGCGGCGAGCCGTTGAGTGCTTTGGCGATTATCGGTCTGCTCGGTTGGGGCTTAGGCTATTTTGGGCAGCCCCACATTTTGGCGCGGTTTAAAGCGTTGCGTTCGGCCAACGATGCGGGTGTGGCGGGTGCGATCGGCGTGGTTTGGGCATTCCTGGGTTACCTGATGGCCATTTTAGTGGGCTTGTGCGGTGTGATTTACTTGGCTGACCCTCTGGCTGACCCTGAAAAGGTATTTATTGCGCTGACCGGCGTGGTATTCCATCCATTGATGGCGGGTGTCATGTTGGCTGCGATTTTGGCCGCTATTATGAGCACGGTGGACTCCCAATTGCTGGTCAGTTCTGCAACGCTTGCGGAAGACCTCTATCCCGCATTGGTCAATCGAGAGATGGCCCCTGAAACACGGTTGACCGCTGGGCGAATTGCCGTTGTTGTGTTGGCTCTGATAGCTACTGGCTTGGCGATGGATCCGGAAAGTAAGGTTTTAGATGTGGTCAGTTACGCATGGGCAGGATTGGGAGCCTCAATTGGACCTGCGATTGTCATCAGTCTTTACTGGTCGGCGATGACTGCGCGCGGCGCCTTGGCGGGTATTGTGGTGGGTGGTTTGACGGTTGTGGTCTGGTCACAGCTCAGTGGCGGCTGGTTTGATCTTTATGAATTGGTGCCTGGATTTATTTTTGCGTCTTTCGCTATTGTGATCGTGAGCAAATTAGATGGCCGAATAGACGACGAAGTATTTGTGAGCTTTGACAAGATGCTCACAGAATTTAAGGGTCGCGGTTAGCAACCACTCAAGAAATAACCGTCAATCGTCAGATTTAATGGGACAGCTGTCACCTTTTTAAAAACAGTATTTGCCTATACTTCGGAAGTCTATTTCGAGGTGGGAAAAATAGTGCATCGTATACGAATTCATCAGGGTGATATCAAGGGCTTAAAAGTGGATGTGGTTGTAAATCCTCTGGTCAGTGATAGAAAACCTGAGGTCAGTCATTATTCTGAGCATAGTTGCTCAGACCAAAATTGTGCCGACCATCATTGTGTCGGCGAACCAAAGGTCGTTCTCGGCTCGTCGCCAGACCCTCAAAAAGCGGTTATCGAAGTGGTCGGACCTCTCTGGCGCGGCGGCGATTTTCAAGAAGACGAGGCGCTGGCAACCTGTTACAAAAGGGCAATGGATTTAGCCAAGCAGCAGAATTTTCGCAGTATCGCGTTTGCACCGATTAGTTGTGGGCCTCTGGGGTTTCCGGCCAATCGGGCGAGCAAAATCGCGATTGAGCAAATTTCCTTCGCGCTGCAACAAAACCCCTTTATGGAGACTGTGGTGCTCTGTTGCTCTGACCCAGTGACTTCGGCGCTCTATCGCAGCGCCGTTGGCCGATAATTAGCTTCGTTGCCTGTTGTCCGATAAACCATGCTGTTTATCCATGCGCGGCTTCCACCAGCCAATGGTCAGCGGCACTGAGATATTTAACATGAAGGCGGTGAGCATTAACCCGTAAAAGCTTTCCAGCGCAAAGACGCTGTGTTCCCCACAGACGACATCTGGTGTGTGCTGCGGTGCGACTACATTTTTTCCATGACATCAATGCCGAGTAAATCAAGCCCTTTAGCCATGGTCTCTGATGTTAGTTTACACAGTTGCAGACGGCTCTGCTGGGTAGGCTTCGCGACACCCTCTTTGAGCACAGGGCACTGCTCGTAGAATGACATGTAGGCGCTCGCCAGTTCGTAGAGATAGTTGCACAGAATATGCGGGTAGCCGTCGCTGGCGACTTGATCAACGACTTCAGCGAACTGCAGTAGCTTCATCGCCAGCGCTTTTTCTTGGGGCTCGACAATCGATATCGTTGCGAGAAAACTGTCAGGATCGATATCGGCTTTGCGGAAAATACTGCGAATGCGGGTGTAGGCGTACTGTAAATAGGGTGCGGTGTTGCCTTCAAAGGACATCATCGCATCCCAGTCAAAAATATAGTCATTGGTGCGGGTTTTGCTGAGGTCAGCGTATTTAATGGCACCAATACCAACTTTGCGGGCAATCACGCTTATCTCGCTGGCGCTGAGGTCGGTGTTTTTCTCGCGCAGCAATTTTTCGGCACGCTCAACGGCTTCCACCAGTAGATCAGCCAGCTTTACTGTGCCGCCACTGCGGGTTTTGAAAGGCTTGCCATCTTTGCCCATCATGGTGCCGAACGGGTGATGTTCGAGTTGCACGGCAGCGGAGACAAAATGTGCTTTGCGTGCCGCAGCGAACACCTGCTTCATATGTAGCGACTGGCGAGCATCGATGGAATAGATGATTCGGTCTGCTTTGAGCGTGTTGACCCGATGACGCATGGCGGCAAGGTCAGAGGTGGCGTATAAAAATCCGCCGCCCGATTTTTGGATAATCATCACCGATGGCTCGCCGTTCTTGTCGGCCAGTTCGTCGAGGAACATGACCTTGGCGCCGTTGCTGTCGACAGCTAGCTTTTGCTCGACCAAGCTATCGAGAACATTCTGCAAATCGTTGTTATAGGCGCTCTCGGGCATTATATGCTCACGGCCAAGACCAACATTCAGCTGCTGGTAGATGTCTAAGTTGTGGGCGACTGAGACGTCAATAAACTTTTGCCACAATGTGCGACAGTGTGTGTCACCTGACTGTAACTTGACTACGTAGGCGCGCGCGGTGTCGGCGAACGCGGGATCTTCATCAAAGTGCTTTTTCGATTGTTGGTAGAAAACTTCTAAATCATTGAGGGCTAAATCTGCCTGTTCGCCTTCACTGAGCTGTTGCTCAAGTTCGGCGATAAGCATGCCAAACTGTGTGCCCCAGTCACCCATGTGATTTTGGCGAATGACGTTATGGCCCTGATACTCAAGTACCCGCGCGACAGAATCACCGATAATGGTTGAGCGCAGATGGCCAACGTGCATTTCTTTGGCAAGGTTGGGCGAGGAATAGTCAACAACCACTGTCTGCGGCGTCTCGACGCTTGGCCCTGAGGCGGGTGTTTGCAGTTGCTTGGCGAGAAAAGCGTTACTGAGATGAATATTTATAAATCCTGGTCCAGCAATCTCCAATTTGTCGGCAATGCCATCGAGATCGAGGTTGGCAATAATTTTTGTGGCTAGATCTCGTGGATTGGTATTCATTTTTTTCGCAGCGCCCATTGCGCCATTCGCCTGATAATCGCCAAATTGCGCTTTTCCACTCAGCGCTAACAGCGGAGAGCATTCGCTTGGAATCCCTGCGGCCAGCATTGCGGCTGAGACTCGCTGATTAAGAAGCTCTTTTATTGGCATGACGAAACGTGTCCTTTTGTGGGGCGGAAACAGGACTGTGGATTGTAGGTTTACCGATGGGGAAAGCAAAGCCATACTTGTAAAAAATCCGAGTATTGCTATAGTTTTGCGCTTTGGAATAAGTTTGACCAACAAAACCGAACATTCACCTCTTATTATGGGATGCTAAATGGACGCTACATTGATTGATCAGGGTATAGACCTTCTGCTTTACGGCATGGGTACCGTTTTCGCCTTTTTGACGCTGTTGGTGGCTGTTACATCCTTAATGTCTGTCATTGTCAACAAACTGGTTGTTGAGGTGGCGCCTATTGCGCCAGTGGCTATTGCACCCCAGTCGTCGGTTGACCCTCGCATTGTAAAAGTGATTCAGGCGGCTATTGATCAACATCGTGCCAGCTAGCCGTCAAAGACTTTTCCGCTGGTATTGAATAGCCGCCGGAAATATGTTTGATCAGATTTAGCAAAACCACAAAAAACCACTCGTACACTACAGATTAAATTTTATTAACATGGACATCGCTATGCCCTCAAAAACTGCTGCCTTAGGTATTACCGAAGTTGTACTGCGCGACGCGCACCAATCGTTATTTGCAACGCGTATGCGTATTGACGATATGCTGCCAATTGCCGAAAAGCTCGATCAAATTGGCTATTGGTCAATGGAGTCTTGGGGCGGCGCGACATTCGATGCCTGCATTCGCTATCTTGGGGAAGATCCTTGGGACCGTATTCGTGAAATTAAAAAGGCCATGCCAAATACGCCTCAGCAGATGCTGTTTCGAGGACAGAATATTTTAGGTTACCGCCACTACGGTGACGATGTGGTTGAAAAGTTTGTTGAGCGCGCGGCCATAAACGGTATCGACGTTTTCCGTGTATTCGATGCCATGAACGATATGCGCAATCTTGAGACAGCTCTGCGCGCAGTGAAGCAAGTTGGCAAACATGCTCAGGGAACCATTTCTTACACTGTTAGCCCTGTGCACACCCTTGACCGCTGGGTCGATTTAGGTCGCCAGCTGGAAGATGCGGGCGCTGATTCAATCTGTATCAAAGATATGGCCGGCCTGCTCACGCCTTATGTTGGCTATGAGCTGATTAGCAAACTTAAGCAAGCCGTTTCCATTCCGCTGCAGTTACACGCCCACGCCACCACGGGCCTCTCGACCAGTACCATTATGAAATGTGTTGAAGCGGGCATTGATCGCGTCGATACCGCTATTTCCTCTATGTCGATGACCTATGGTCACTCGGCGACAGAGTCTGTCGTTTCTATTTTTAAAGGCACTGAGCATGACTCGGGTCTCGATATTGCCAAGCTTGAAGAGATTGCAGGCTACTTCCGCGAGGTGCGCAAGAAATACGTTGAATTTGAAGGCTCATTGCGCGGTGTTGACTCACGTATTCTTGTGGCGCAGGTGCCCGGTGGCATGCTCACGAATATGGAATCTCAGTTGCGCCAGCAGGGTGCAGAAAATCGTCTCGATGAGGTGCTAGCCGAAATTCCTCGCGTGCGTGAAGATCTTGGCTTTTTGCCGTTGGTGACGCCCACATCGCAAATTGTTGGCACGCAGGCTGTGTTAAATGTACTGACGGGCGAGCGTTATAAGTCAATTGCTAAAGAAACCGCCGGTGTGCTGCGCGGTGAGTATGGCGCGACACCTGCGCCGGTCAATGCAGCGCTTCAGGCGCGAGTTTTAGATGAAGGCGAGCTGGCGATTACGTGCCGTCCTGCAGACAATATTGAACCTGAGTTGCAGGCGCTCACGCTTGAGCTAGAGGGTCTTTCTGCGGAGCATGGGTTCCAATTGAGTAGCGGAGAAGGGCAGATTGATGATGTTTTGACCTACTCTTTGTTTCCGCAAGTGGGTTTGAAGTTTTTGCAAAACCGCGACAATCCCAGTGCGTTTGAGCCTGTGCCAACGGGCAAAAAAGCGGCCGCTGTGACTAACGACGCAGGTGAAGGTGTTTACACGGTCACGGTTGAGGGTGTTTCTTACACAGTCACGGTTAACAATGGCGGTGATGTGAGTGGTATTGCGCCATTGGGGCAGCAGCCAAGCACCGTTGCTGCGCCTGTGTCTGGGGGTGACCCTGTGCCTGCGCCACTGTCTGGCGTAATTATTAAAGTGTTGGTCAAGCCAGGGCAGCGCGTAGTTGAAGGTGAGAGCATTGTGATTCTCGAAGCGATGAAAATGGAGACGTCCATCAGCGCACCTGCTGCAGGGCAGATTGTCGATGTGCGAATTAAGGCGGGCGACAGTATTGCAGTGGGCGATGTGCTGGTAACGTTGGCTTAAGGAGTCTCGAACAATGGATCAATTTTACAGTTTGTGGATGAGCTCCGGCATTATGCAGATGCAAGCGGGCCAGTTAATTATGATGGTCGTCGGTCTGGTTTTGTTGTATCTGGCGATTGGCAAAGGTTTTGAACCGCTGCTGTTAGTGCCGATTGGTTTCGGCACTATTTTAGCGAATATTCCAGGCGCCGGATTCGACGCCGCACCCGTCTATAATGCGCTGGGCACTATGGAAAGCCCTGGCGGACTGCTTTATTACGTCTATCACGGCGGTATTGAGACCGGTCTGTTTCCTCTGATTATTTTTATGGGCGTCGGCGCCATGACTGACTTTGGTCCGCTGCTCGCCAATCCTAAAACCTTGCTATTGGGTGCAGCTGCTCAGGTGGGAATTTTTGTTACGGTATTGGGCGCGGTGGCCTTGGGTCATTTTGGTATTCTCGATTTCAGTATTCGCGAAGCGGCATCCATCGGCATTATTGGCGGCGCAGATGGTCCCACAGCTATTTTTGTTACTAGCAAATTAGCCCCTGATCTACTGGGTGCGATTGCGGTGGCTGCCTATTCCTATATGGCGCTGGTGCCCATTATTCAGCCGCCCATTATGCGGGCGCTGACAACTGACGCTGAACGCAAAATTAAAATGCACCAACTTCGCCCAGTTTCAAAAGCAGAGCGCATTGTGTTTCCGCTGTCGCTGTTAGTTCTAGTTGCACTGTTGTTGCCGGACGCGGCGCCGCTGTTGGGGATGTTTTGTTTCGGTAACTTGATGCGGGAATCGGGTGTGGTAAATCGTCTCAGTGACACCACACAAAACGCGCTGATTAATATCGTCACAATATTCTTGGGCTTGGGTGTGGGTTCAAAGATGAGCGCGGAGAAATTCCTCAATCCAGAAACCATGGGCATCTTACTCCTTGGTGCAGTTGCTTTTTGCATTGGCACGGCCTCTGGCGTGATCATGGCAAAAGTGATGAACAGATTCTCGAAAGAACAAATTAATCCGCTGATCGGTGCTGCAGGGGTGTCGGCAGTGCCCATGGCGGCTCGAGTCGCCAACAAAGTGGGCCTTGAAGCCAACCCACAAAACTTTTTGTTGATGCATGCCATGGGCCCCAATGTGGCTGGCGTGATTGGGTCCGCGGTTGCCGCAGGGGTCATGATCAATCTTGTGAGTGGAATGTAACGCAATGGGCCCCGTGCAAAGTGTGATTATTGATACGCTAAATGTCGCTTTTGTAGGGGCCTACATTGATGTGACTAACGAGAGCCATATGCATTCAGTGCCCGCCGGCTCTGAAAGTCATTTCAAAGTTGTACTGGTTTCAGATAGCTTTGCCGGCAAGCGTTTAGTGCAGCGCCATCAACTTATCTATGGGTTGCTGGCAGAGCAATTAGCGGGGCCAGTTCATGCACTGGCTCTGCACACCTATACCTCTGAGGAGTGGGCCGAAAAAAACGGCAACGCGCCTACATCGCCAAACTGTCTCGGTGGTAGCAAGCACGACTAGACGCCTATTTTCAGGTGCAAAAACACGCATTTTTGCCCTACCTGTGAAAAACAGCCAGTTCACCGCATAAAAATACCGCTTCGCCGTATAGCGCTGGAGGTTGCGCGGAAGGGCGCAGAGAATCAGTAATTCAAAATTCTGCCACCGTTTTGCGCGCGTGAAAGAATTATAAAAAAGACTCATTCAGGGGGAGTTATGCTTCATAAATCGTTATTCAATAGCCTAGGTTGGTTGAACAATTTGCGCCAATCAAAACATATCAGTGCAATCTTCGCGCTGTCACTGTCCTTAACACTTGCTGCCTGTGGCGGCGGTAATAATAGCGTTACTGATAATGTTAGTGCCGAGCCAGGCCCTGACGGTGTTGCGCCGACTTTGACCAGCGTGACGATTTATAACTCTAAAAATCTCGGCCCCGAAGTCAAATTAGGCCAGACAGTTGCGGTTGAATTTGTTGCCGATGAAGCGTTGATGACTCCTGTTGTTACGATTGCGGGTCAGGCGGCTTCTGTGTCTGGCAGTGTGCGATCTTGGAAAGCTACTCGCGTCATGAACGAAACGGATGTTGACGGCGACGTGCCGTTTGTAATTTCGTTCTCAGACCCAAGCGGCGAAGTTGGTACCGACGTAACAGCAACGACTGACGGCAGCGTCATGGAATACTGTGCGGCTGGTTGTGTCAAAGACACTGGCGATTCTCCCATAGTTGGTACGTGGAAGTTGGCGCCTACCGCTGGGGCCATCGGTGTTGGTCCTTCTGCAGGAAGCATCGAGTGGTGGTCAAACTCGCAAGCAGAAGCAGACAGTGTGCGTGCATGTTTGTTCGACGATACCTACACGTTTACCGCTGACGGTTCTTTCTCTCAGGATATGGGTACTGAAACGTGGATTGAAACGTGGCAAGGTGCTGCTGCAGAGGGATGTGGTACTCCTGTCGCTCCGCATGACGGCTCTGCTACTGGTTCAACATACACTTACAGCGAAGACTCGCTTACTATCGTCGGTTACGGTGCTCACGTAGGTTTGGCGAAGGCTGTCAATGCTGGAGAACTTTCTTCAGGTACCGTTGTAGTTCCTAATGATGTGACCTATTCCGTTACCATGATGGCAGCTGATGGTCAGAGCATGACTCTGAGCATTGAGACTGGCACAGGCGTCTATTGGCAGTTTAAATTCGTCAAGATGCAGCAGTCTCCTGTTGTAGGTACTTGGAAATTGGCTCCTGTTGCCGCTGCAGTAGCGGTGGGTCCTTTTGCAGGCAGTGCTGACTGGTGGTCTAACTCTCAAGCAGAGGCCGACAGTGTGCGTGCCTGTCTGTTTGACGATACCTACACCTTTGGCGCTGATGGTTCATTCTCTCAGGACATGGGCGCTGAAACTTGGTTAGAAACGTGGCAAGGTGCTGCGGCAGAAGGCTGCGGTACGCCAGTTGCGCCTCATGATGGATCTGCTGTTGGTTCAACCTATACCTATGACGACGATAGCCTCACGATCACTGGTCTAGGCGCTCACGTAGGCTTAGCCAAAGCGGTTAATGCCGGTGAGCTATCTGCTGGAAACATTGCAGTTCCAGCTGCGATAACCTACTCAGTTGATTTGATGGCAGCTGACGGTTTGAGCATGACGCTAAGCATTGAAACGGGTTCAGGCGTGTTTTGGACCTTTAAGTTTGTTAAGCAGGTTGAGGTTGTTTCTCAGATCGTTGGTACTTGGAAGCTCGCGCCAGTAGCTGGTGCTTTGGGTGTTGGTCCAGCCGCTGGAAGCACTGAGTGGTGGTCTAACTCACAAGCTGAGGCCGACTCTGTCCGCGCTTGCCTGTTTGACGATACCTATACCTTTGCCGCTGATGGTTCATTCTCTCAGGACATGGGCACTGAAACGTGGATTGAAACGTGGCAGGGTGCAGCTGCAGAAGGATGTGGTGCGCCAGTAGCACCGCACGATGGTTCTGCAACCGGTGCGACATACGCCTATGACGAAGATTCGTTGACCATTAACGGTCTCGGCGCACACGTTGGTCTGGCTAAGGCTGTCAACGCAGGTGAGCTATCTGCCGGTACAGTGGCAGTTCCAAACTCAATAACGTATTCGGTCAGCTTGATGTCTGTTGATGGCTTGTCAATGACGTTGAGCATCGAGACTGGCACGGGCGTGTTCTGGCAGTTCAAGTTTGTTAAAGTTGTTGAGGGCGAAGTTGCACCGATCGTCGGAACCTGGAAGCTTGCTCCTGTTGCCGCTGCCTTGGGTGTTGGTCCAGCCGCTGGAAGCGTTGATTGGTGGTCTAACTCACAAGCTGACGCCGACTCTGTCCGCGCTTGCCTGTTTGACGATACCTACACCTTTGCTGCCGATGGTTCGTTCTCTCAGGACATGGGCACTGAAACGTGGATTGAAACGTGGCAAGGTGCGACGGCAGAATCATGTGGTGCGCCAGTAGCGCCGCATGATGGCTCTGCGACCGATGCGACATATACCTATGACGAAGATACGCTGACCATTAACGGTCTCGGTGCACACGTTGGTTTGGCCAAGGCCGTGAACGCGGGTGAATTGTCTTCTGGGTCAATAGCAGTTCCGGATTCTGTGTCTTATTCGGTCACTATGATGTCTGTTGATGGCCAGAGCATGACGCTGAGTATTGAGACAGGTTCTGCTGTCTTCTGGCAGTTCAAGTTTGTGAAAGTAAACTAAGACGTCCCAAATAAAAAAAACCGCGCCGATGGCGCGGTTTTTTTTGCCTGCAATAATCGCGATCATTGCCTTACATAGGTTGAGCGGCACAATACTGGTTAATAAATTGCTGATGACTCGGCAGCTGATTGACCGCATGATCAACACGCGCCCGCAAAGTTTTGAGGAAATTGTCGAGCTCGGTGTCGCTCATCATATCGACGATTGGGTGGTACTGATCGGGTATTAACCCTTGGCCAATCATAACTTGCGTCCAGTTATTCTCGGCGAAAACGTCACCCGCCTGCTGAAATACGCGGCCGGTTTGCTTAAAGAGATCTAGTCGATGCTGCAGTGATGCTGGGATCGCCATGCTCTTACACTCGCGCCAAAAGGGCGTGTCGTCCCGTTCGGTGACGTGATAATGCATGATGACAAAGTCGCGAATAAACAGATATTCGTCGGTCATTTGTCGGTTGAATTCGACGATATCGGGCGCGCTGATACCGTCCAGTGGAAACATCTGTAGCAGTCGAATAATACCGCGCTGGACCATGTGAATACTGGTCGATTCGAGTGGTTCGACAAACCCTGCTGCGAGCCCAAGAGCCACACAATTTTTTCGCCAGTGCTCGCTGCGCTGGCCTGTACGAAACTTGATTACCCTTGGCTGGGTGAGCGTCTCGCCTTCGACATTGGCGAGTAATGCTGCCTTAGCGTCGTCGTCGGAAAGATGGCGGCTGCAAAAGACGAGGCCATTGCCGACCCGTGACTGCAGCGGGATTCGCCACTGCCAGCCCGACTCGCGGGCAATCGCTCGCGTGTAGGGCACAGGCTCGCTCACGGAGGCGGTCTGCACGGCGACTGCGCTATCGCAGGGCAGCCACTGAGACCAATCGTCATACTCAGTTTTTAATGTTTCGCTGATTAGCAGGCCGCGAAAGCCGCTGCAATCGACAAACAGATCGCCCTCAAGTGTGCGGCCAGATGCCAAGGTAACACTGTCTATAAAGCCTGAATTGCTGTTGAGATTGACCTGAACAATTTTTCCTTCGACTCGTTGACCGCCATGTTGTTCTGCAATTTTGCGCAGGTATTTGGCGTAGAGGCTGGCATCCATGTGGAAGGCGTAGCTCAAACCATTGTTGGGTAGCACTGCAAACTTTCCAGCCTTAGCAGCCATTAATTCAGTGCTGTAGTGGCCAAAGTCTTCGCTAATACCTCGCTGCCTGCCTTTCAGCCAAAAATGCTGAAAGCCGCCAGCCCAGCAGTCTTGTCCGGTTAAGCCGAAGGAGTGAATATAATTTTCCCCGCGCTGTTTCCAGTTCTCAAAGCTGATACCAAGTTTAAAGGTACCTTGAACGGCGGCGATAAACTCGGCTTCGTTAATTTTCAGTAATTGATGCAATGTCATCATGGTTGGAATCGTGGCTTCGCCGACCCCAACTGTGCCGATTTCGTCAGATTCAATCACGGTGATATTGAGGTTTTTCCCGAGCAGTTTTGTCAGTGACGCCGCGGCCATCCAACCTGCAGTTCCACCGCCAACAATCACAACATTTTTTACGGGTTTTTTAGCCGCCATGGGTACTCCGCTGGAATTAAGCTATTTTATTTTACTGGCGAGGAGGGCGCGCAATTGCTGTGCCATCTCTTCGTTTATCGGGTTTAACACACCGCGAGCCTGCTCGGGTATGTGCTGCAAGTGCTCGTCTGACGTGGTGAAAACATAGTAGTCAAACAGTGCCTTCCAAATATCGCGCTGGCCCTCAGGCAGATCGCGCAGTGCCAAAATCGCATGTTGCAGAGCATTCAACGGCGCGCCTAGGTACGCCGGCGAGTCGCGCCACCAGTAATTGACGAGGACATTGAGGTCGTCGAGCGCTTCAATGTGGTGCCACCACATGCTTGGGATAAGCAGCCCATCACCTGGTGCGAGCTCGACAACCTGCGCAGATGCTAGCGCATCTCGAAATTTTGGATACTTGTCGTAGTCAGGATTGGCAAAATCAACCAAGCTGACAGGCTGCCCGGCCGGGGTGAAATCAATCGGTCCGACATAGAGATTGCCGAGCTGTTCGGGCGGAAAAAGAGTCACCCGTCGACGGCCAGCAACGCAGCAGGCAATATTGGCGGGAAAATCGTAGTGGGCAGCGATGCGCGTTTGATTGCCGATCCAGATGCTGGCGAGGGGTTGGTATGCTGCTAGGCCAAGGTCGTTGTGGTGCCGAAACCCGGGCAGCCAATTGTCGATATTGGTTGAGCCCAAGTAGATGGTGCCGGCAGCTCCTTCTGTCCGCGCTGCAGCCAGTTGTTCGAAAACCTCGGCGAGTGTGCAGCGACGGTGCTGGAAGTTAAAACCGCTGAGGTCGCTATTGTAGAAAATGCGCCCCTGAGCGTCCGCGTCGGCGACCAGAGCTGTAAGTGGTTTGCCGCTATCGAAGGTTTGAATATAGGCGGCTACGGCGTCGGCTGACCGCGTGGCCGCCTCGACCGCAGGCCACGAGGCGATTAACCCGCGCAGCACCAGCGGCTGTGTCGATTGCAGTAGAGCCGCAGGCAGATCGTGCGCCTGCGCACCAACATACTCTGTGACAGTTTGGCTGATCTCAAGCAACGTCGTAAATCTCTCGTGCTCTGTGCCGCTTATGCCGGCAGCGCATTGCGTTTATCAACTAAGGATCGCACCCGCGAGTGCGAGGCCACAGCCATGTAAATAGCCTGCAAATAACCTTGGCTGTTGAACTTAGCCAAGGTGTCACCGTCAAGCTTGTAGAGCTTCTCTTCGGAGATTGTGTAAAACCCTTGTAACTGATGTTTGGCGTCGTCTTTTAGTGAGATTTCTAGGGTGAACGACTCCAGTAACTCGTGCTCCAGCAATGCTGCAATAAAGCCTTTGTCGTGTTCAAACCCGCGATGAATATATTCGAGGCTGCCCATCATGTGCTTTAAATAGTCTGTGGGTTCGCCATCGCTGAAGACCGCTTGGCCTTCGGTTTGGCTCACTCGCGGGTTGTCCATATCAATCGATACCACCGGCTTAGTTTTGCCTTCACCGAGCTCTGGGGCCGGCTGAAAGCCAATTAGAAACGGCTGGCGGCGCACGAGCAGGGGCAGGTATGTGGCATCCCAACCGCTGTCGCTGAGAAATAGATTTTGTCCATGGTCAAAGCCGAACAGCGCGGCAGAGTGGAACTCGCCTGTCTCTGAATCTTTGTAGAAGAAAATCGGATAGCAGGATTGAATATCGCGAAACTCAAGCGCGAACGTCATCGCATACATAATATCGTCACCGTACTGGGCAGCGCGCTGGGTGATCACTTTTAGATTGCTATGAGAGTCTTTATTAAGCGATGCAAATGTTGTCATGACTGCTCCAATGGGTGTGGGTGAGCCGTGGACGGCTTCATTTAGGTTATATTTTTTGTAGGCCGTAGCGATAAATTTTGTTGATCAGATCTCTGTTACTCGGCATTGATGTGCACAATTGCTGCGTGCGCATGGCGTTTTCTTGGAAAAGTGTTCCCGCTACTTTTTGCGCTTCCATCTCTGATCGGCGCTGTGTTTGGTTTGGCTGTGTTTCAAAGTCCATGCCGTAGAGTATGTATTGGAAACTGGCCGAGGGAAACATTTCGTCAACGTGGCGTGTGTCGCGATGCCACGGACTTTGGTGTCGCCAGAGCGCGAGGGATTCTTGAAGGCTGTCGGGGATACTCTCGGCCCGGCAGTTGTCGCGCCAGTACTCGGTATCTGTGCGTTGGGTCAGAATGTAGTGCAGCTTGAGGAAGTCGATAATACGCTCCCAACGATAGAGAAATTTCTGATTAAAGCGCTTGGCAACAAGATCCATTACCTCTCTGTTAGCGGGCAGCTGCTCGGCTATCATCGCTGCCGAGAGTTCCACCAAGACCAGCGCCGATGCTTCGAGGGGCTCGATAAAGCCCGCAGACATGCCGACAGCAACACAGTTTTTATGCCAAAACTCGTCGCGGTAGCCGGGGGAGAACTGCACTTTTCGCATAGTGGTGTTTGCCGCAGCTTTTTCGCCGACGGTTTTGCCGATGTAATTCAGTAGTTCTTGGCCAGCTTGCTCTTCGCTGTTGTGTGCGCTGGAGTATACGTGCCCAATACCGCGCCGTGTTGGCAGGCCGATGTCCCAAACCCAGCCAGCAGTTTGTGCGGTGGAAAGAGTGCACGACTCGATAGGATCTTGTTCGTCGTTGTAGGGCACTTGCGCAGCGAGGGCGGTGTTGTTGAATAGCACACTGTTTTTATTGCAGCTGCCCACACCGAAGTGCTCGCCAAGCAGTATGGCGCGCGATCCGCTGCAGTCGATAAACAGATCGCCATCGATGGTGCCGTGGCTGTCGGTGTTGATTGAAGCAATATCGCCGTTTGCCGCAGAATTAATGCCAATCACATTGGCTTTGATATGTTTGACGCCCAATTTTTCGACGCAGTGTTTGCGCAAAAATTCTGCAAATTTACCGGCGTCGAGATGGTAGCCGTAGTTAACGTTGAAGGCGTATTCCGGCGTGGTTATTTGCTTAGGCGCTAACTTGGCAGGGAATAGGGCGCTCTGCGGTGACACTGCGTCGGCAAATTTAACTTGATTGCGCAGTGGCTGCCAGTGGGGCGCAAGATTGGTTTCGGCGTACCCATGGGGTGTAGTAAAGGGATGTGTGTAGGTGTCATTTGACCCTTTAGTCCAGCCGGTAAAAAGTGTGCCTTGCTTAAAGCTTGCGCTGCATTCGCGGAAAAAGTCTGTTTCCGAAACACCCATTTTTTGCAGCGTCGAGCGCATTGAGGGCCAGGTTCCCTCGCCGACGCCAATGGTGCTGATGTCGGGAGACTCGATAAGTGTCAGCTGAAAGCCGTCAGAAGAGGTGTTATCAGTAGCCGTCGCAGAGTGCTCTGCGGCAATGATGCCCGCGCTCAACCATCCGGCGGTTCCACCACCAACAATTACTAATTTTTGAATTTTAGTTGTCATTATTTTTGATCAAGCTCATTAGGTTAAAACAGGGTTGTTGTATCGCCTGTCTGCCCTTTTTAAACATTATTAGGTACAGAATAGCCTGTTAGTCGCAGCAATAACAGCCGCTTCATAGCACCATTCAGCGTCTCTGGTTATACGGCTGAAATAAAGAAGCCGCTTAAAAAATTAAGCGGCTTCTGTTTTTTTATCGCACGAATATTTTGTGCAATCAGTTGACCGAGGTGGTTATACCTTAGAAGGTATAACGCACGCCCAGATCATAGCGAGCGCCGGTTTGACCCGCTTGCAGCACTTGCAACTCGTCGCGACCGTAGACATTGAATGTTTCTTCGAGGACGTTAAGGCCGGCGAAGAAAATAGTCAGATTGTCGCTGTAGTCGTAGCTCGCGCTGATATCCAACTGTCCGTATGCTTCTACGTTGGTTGGGTTGCTGTACGTGCCCTGGCCTTGGCCAATGCCGGCAAGATACGCATCGCGCCAGTTGTAGGCGAGACGTGCTTGGAAGCCATCTTTGTCATAAAACGCAACAAGGTTAGCTGAGTCACTCAAGCCGTTCAGTACAAACTGCGAGTTTATTTTCATATTGTCGTAGGCCACATCTGCATTAACAAATGTTGCGTTAGCGATCATGCCGAAACCAGACTCACCGAAGTTGTGCTGCAGGTTAACTTCGATACCATCAACTTTTGCATTCTCTTGGTTGGCAGGGCTATCGATCTCAAATGGCACTAACGGATCGCCAGCAACACCGTAGATTTTGCCGTCAATTACTGCTGGGTTGTCAGCGTAATTGGCCAAAATGTAGGCGCCCACATCAGAGTACTTTAATGGGTCAATGCCGCTCGCTGTAACAGCTTCGTTAAACAGCGTGCCGCCTAATGGCCAAGGCAAGTTGAACAGTGTTTCACCGGTGCGCGTTGAAGAACCGATAAAGTTGCTAACGTCTTTTTCAAAGTAACCAATCGACAAGTAGCTGCCTTCGTCGTAGTAAAACTCGATAGATAAATCGAAGTTCTCAGACTCAATGGGCACTAGGCCTGGGTTACCGCCGCCAGCAAAGCCGCCGCTGTTCTTGAACGAAATTCCGTCAACGGTGATGCCGCCTTGGATATCGGTGTAGCTTGGGCGAGTGACTGTGGTGCTGTATGACGCACGCACGATAACATCTTCAATGACTTCGAGATCAACGTCGATGCTCGGCAAGAAAAGATCATACTTGCCGGTGTAGTCTTCAAATGCTTGAATCGAGTTACCGTCAGCATCTTTCGCTTCGATCATGGTGAACTCGTTTCCGCCTACCCAGTAAACGCCACTGTATGTCGGTGCCAGTGCCGCTGAGGTTACATCGGTTTCTTCATAGCGCATACCGGCTTTCAGGTTTGCGCGCATGCCACTTATTTCTGTGCTGTGATTTAACTGAATGTAGGCAGCACTTGTCTCTTCAGTCGTGCGCTTGTCTACGTTCCAGTCGGTTGATGCACAGTAGCCAGTGCCACAGTCGCCAACCTGAGCGTAGTCTGCGCCGCGTGCTGCGTAGTTCGCTTCGGCAACAGCAATAATGGCTTCGAGATCAGTGGTGAAATAGTCAGTGTACTGGCGTGGATCATTGCTGCCGTCAAGTTGATCGAACTGACCTTTGATAGATGAGCGGCGAATAATGTCGGTCAACTCGCCGGGAGAGGTGAAGCCGCCCCAGTTGTCGAGCTGAACAGTCTTGCTCACGTGACGATTGCTCACTTCTGACAGTTGAATACCAAAATCGATGCTGGAATCTTCTGCAAATTCCCAAGTACCGCTGATCTTGGCTTGTTCAATGTCCATCTGGGAGGCAGAGTTACCAAACGCACTACCAGTGATAATCATATCGTTGGCATACAATGGGCGATCACTGCCGTCGGCGCCTGAGTTCAGATTGAGCGAGAGAACAGGCATTTCTTTACCGTAATAAACGGTTGAGCCCACTTTGTTGAAGCTTGCCATGGTTACCAGTGAGCTTGTGCCGTAGGGGCTGTCAGCACCGGTCTCTGCGGTAGAGTCATGGTAGTCAAATGCAAATGACAGGTTATCAGTGGCTTGCCATTCTAGATTCAAACCAACAGACGTATTCTTATTTTTAGAACCGTCATGACCAACGCCCATCGCGAAGTCGGCATTGTTGTGTGTCTCAGAGTAAACCAGCGGTGATGCCTGTGGACCATCGGTCCAAACACTTGTTTGGCTCTTGGCGTTAGAGTTGCTGAACCATGCAGACATGTCGCTGTATGTGCGCTCTAGCGTGAATTCAGACTGCGTGTAGTCTACTGTTGCTGTCACACGATCGCTGGGTGCCCACTGCAGAATCAACTGGCCGTTGGTGCGCTCAGTTTCATATTCAGAGATGTTGTAAGCAATGGCTTGAGGAATAGAGTAGAACTCATCAGCACCTGTTGGACGGTTAACTTGGCTGTCGTTTGACGGAATACCATTGGCGCCTGAGTAGTCGCCCTGTTGTGTAAACCAACCACCTGACGACACTGTGTGCACGCCATTGTTGCGAACTTGTGAGCTACCGGTGATTGCGATACCGAAGGTGTCATCAGCAAATGTGTTGGTGTAGATACCTGAGAACTCAGGCGTGATTTCTTTGCCATCACTCGTGGATGTGTCGGCAACCATTTTTGCAGAAACACTGACTTTTTCACCCGGTGCATCCAGTGGACGCGTGGTTGAAATATTGATCGATGAACCAACGCCACCTGTAGGAACATCGGCGCGGCCAGTCTTGTATACCTGCACGCCTGCGATACCTTCAGAAGCCAGATCACCGAAGTCAAACGAGCGGCTTGTCGCGCTGTGCGTTGGCATTTGGCGACCATTAAGGGTTACCAGGTTGTACTCTGGGCCGAAACCGCGAACGGTTACCGAGCTGCCTTCACCGCGTTGACGGCTGATTGACACGCCGGTAATACGCTGCAGAGATTCTGCAAGGTTGGCGTCTGGGAATTTACCCATGTCTTCGGCAGAAATAGCATCGACAACACCCGCTGAGTCGCGCTTGATGTCCATCGAGCGCATCAGACTGCCGCGAATACCACCTTCAACAATAACTTCTTCAATAACGGCTGCATCTTGTGCAAAAGTAGGTACAGCTACACCGACCAATGCCAGCGCTACGCTGCTAGAAAGAATCTTCTTTTTAAATAACATACGGTTTATCCCCCTGGTGAACAATAAAATCTATGAACATAGTGTTTCTAAGGCTTTCTTGTATTTACTAAGTCCCCAGTCCTACTCTACCTTTTCACTCAAGGCAAAGAACGCCTTATGCGATAAAAGGTGATTATTTTGGGTTTAAGGAGGAGGGCTAGTGTCTTACAGAGCAGTCTTGCTGCCGATGGGGTCATTATGGCATTCAAAAAAGGTGGATTGCTAGGGCTCGCATGCCTGCTTTAGCGACTGTTCGGTGCTGCCCTGAGAGGCTAATCTAATTAGCTGACACCTTTAAAATATACTTTTGGCTTTTCCAAGGCTTATCAATAGTGCGGCTGATGACATCTGCCCCAAGTTTTTCAACGCAGAGGTCAGCGAGATCCCAAAATGGTTGCCTGCCCGGATCGGCTATCAATATTTGTTGTGTGCCTGCGGATTGAGCGCGCTTTATCAAGTTGAATAAAGGCGCAGTCATTTCGTCCCAAAAGCAGATGTCGGTACCCATGAGCGTGTGATACTGCGCGAGTTCCTTGCGTTTTAATGACTCAAACTCGCGAGCCTGAAAGGCGATATCGCAGTTGTTAAACTCGGCCTGCAAACGCAGAAACGGCTCGACGCTGGCATCGATGTCTAAGCCAGTGACAATTGCGCCATGACATTTGGCAAGATAGATTCCAGTGAGTCCCCAGCCACAGCCGATATCAAGCACTTGCGCGCCAGCAGGAACGCCCCAGGTGCTGAGATAATCCATTAAGACAAAACTCGAGCGCCACACTTTATTGCCATGGGCGGCATGACCCTGTTGTTGCCGCTTTAACTGGCGCACTCGGGGATGTGAGGCGCGCAGTGCGCTCACGCCCTTATAGGTGAGTAGATGAGGGCTCGGTAAGGGTTTAGTTGGCATAAAATGCGTACTTTTCAGTCGGGAAATCGATTCTAGCAAAGACCAGTGAAGATCGGGCGCGGATTTTTAGTATTTCTCTTTGTCGCCTAACGCTCTATTATGGTGCTTCTATCTCTTGTGACATAAAAATTATAACTGTGATTATGGCATCAGCAACTGTCTACCCGCTCTTCGGCAAATTATATCGCGATACAGATGCGCAGTTTTTACTGTTGCAGATTATCGGGTGGTTTAGTCTTTCTTTAATTAGCTTTTTCAGTCTAACCCTCTGGTATAACCAGCAGAGCGCCAACTACATCGGTCACACATTACTACAGTCCGTGATGGGTATTATTGTCTCGTGGCCACTGCGCTCGGTCTTTCATCATCTTTGGAATAAGACCTTAATGCGGCGGCTGGCTTTAACACTGTTGGCCGTGTTGGCCTGTTCAGTGATTTGGTCCGTTTTGCGCATAGGCACGTTTATGTGGATGACCGACGAGACGGATGTCTGGTCCGACTTTGGTGGTTGGTTGTTTGGATCAATCATGATTTTTCTGTGTTGGGCAGCTTTTTATCACGGTATTAAGTATTACCAGCTGTTGCAGGCTGAGCATGAAGATCTGCTGAAAATAGCGGCTGAAAATCAGCAAGAGCAGTTAAAGCGCACGCAGGCTGAAGCTTTCGCCAAAGAGGCGCAGTTAAAAATGTTGCGTTATCAACTCAACCCTCATTTTCTGTTCAATACACTCAATGCAATATCGTCGCTCGTCGAGGGCAAGTCGTCAAAAATGGCGAACACTATGATTGTTCAGTTGAGTAGTTTTCTGCGTTACTCCCTAGAAAGTGACCCTGTGCAAAGTGTTACCTTAAAAGAGGAGATTGAGGCGCTAAGGCTTTATCTGAGCATAGAGCAGACACGTTTTGGTGATCGTTTGGCGCTTGAGTTCAATATCGATAGTGAAACACAGGCCGCGAGAATTCCAAGTTTGCTGCTTCAGCCTTTGGTTGAAAATGCCATTAAATACGCCGTGGCTCCGAAGGAGAGTGGCGGGACTATATCGGTGACAGCATCGCTCGAGAATGATGAGGTCGTGTTAGTGGTGTCTGATAATGGCCCTGGCATCCGTTTGGATCGCGGCGATACTTTGCCGGGCGCGGGAATAGGCCTGAAAAATATTACGGATCGCTTGAGGGCGTTTTATGGCGATGCTTATACCTTTGATTTGTTGAATGGTGAAACGGGTGGGTTGGCCGTTTCGATACGCTTGCCTGTGGCGGTTTGTTTCGCTCAGGATGTAAACATGGCGCCTCGGCAGGTGCCACATCGCTTGGCTACTGTGGATTAATATGTCGACACTGAAAACGATACTCGTAGACGACGAGCCTCTTGCCCTCGATTTCTTGCGATCTATTCTCTCAAAAATAGAGGGCATCGAGATTGTTGGGCAATGTAAGAACGGGCGTGAGGCGATCAAACTCGTTGCAGAGCTTGATCCCGACTTGCTCTTTCTGGATATTCAAATGCCCGGCATTAATGGCTTTGAAGTGGTTAAAGCCCTGCAGTCAGATACCATGCCGATGGTCGTGTTTGCGACGGCATTTAATCAATATGCAATCGATGCATTTGATCTGCACGCCGTTGATTATATTTTGAAGCCGCTTGATCCGGAGCGGGTGAAAAGAGCTGTTATGCGTGCTGTTGAGCGCTTGCAGGTGCAAGATATTGAGGGTCGCAAATCACCTCTCATTGGGGCAATTGATGATATCGCCAGTCGTCTCGCCGTTGATTCGCAGGCCGCGGACAGCGATGGGCGTGAGGTGAGGGAATTGCCCGAGGGTATGAAGCGAAAGTTATTGATTCGCGATTCTGGTGTGATCAAAGTTATTCCGTTTGATGATATTGATTGGGTTGATGCTGCGGGTGATTACATGTGTGTTCATGCGCTGGGTGAAACACACATTGTGCGCAGTACCCTACGAGAATTGATGGGCCGGTTGGACGATAAAAGTTTTGCCCGCATTCACCGCTCAACCATTGTCAATATTGAGCGCGTGGTGACTATTACGCCGCTGCAAAAGGGTGGCAGTTTATTGCATTTGGCCGAGGGCCAGACCTTGAAGGTCAGTCGTAATTATCGTGAATCTATTCGGCAATTGTTTAAATAACCGCTCTAGCAGTCCCACTTAACGCAGGTCACCTTCTGACTGTCGCATCTTAACTTCCCCTCCTCCTGTGGGCGTGAAAAACTGTGCTTCATTAAGATAAATAGATAAGTGTCGGTTTTTGCTTGTCATCACTAACTAGAAATTAAATGTAGGTCGACAGGTCATTGATGGAGAGTAGAGCCATTTGGTTTTTGGTAACCGAAGGCTGCGTCAATTGTATTTGGAATAGCTACATATAAAGGGGGAGTTTACTGCACCATGGTTGATAAAAAACATGCATTGATCTATCGCTGTCTTCTGGGGCTCGCCCTTGTCGGCGCCAGTTTTGTGGCGTCTTCCTACGCCATAGCCTATCAGCCTGACGCCGAACTCGAAGCGAGAATCAAGACGCTTGTTGATGGCATGACCGTTGAGCAGAAAGTGGGCCAAATGATCCAGCCTGAGATTAAGTTTGTCACCCCAGCTGAAGCGACCCAATACTATATCGGTTCCATTTTGAATGGCGGCGGCTCCTTTCCTAGCGGACGCAAAAATGCATCTATGCAAGATTGGTTAGATCTTGCTGACAGTTATTATCACGCCTCGATCGACGTCAGCAAGGGCGGTGCTGGCATTCCTATTATCTGGGGAACGGATGCTGTGCACGGTCACAACAACGTGATTGGTGCAACGCTGTTTCCCCATAACATCGGTCTGGGTGCCGCGAACGATCCCCAGCTATTGCGAAAAATCGGTGAAATTACTGCACGAGAAGTCGCAGTAACGGGTATTGATTGGGTATTTGCGCCCACTGTTGCGGTGGTTAAAGATAATCGCTGGGGCAGGACCTATGAGGGCTACAGCAGTGACTCTGCGATTGTAAAAGCCTATGCCGGTGAGATTGTCACGGGCATGCAGGGTCGCAGCGGTGAGCTGCGCACCAACGCTGAAAAAGTCATCGGCACGGCCAAGCACTTTATTGGTGATGGCGGAACCTACCGCGGTATTGACCAGGGCGACACGCGTCTCGATTTAGAGACCTTGCTGCAGGAACATGGTCAGGGCTACTTCACGGCGCTAGACGCTGATGTGCAGACGGTTATGGCGTCGTTTAACAGCTGGAATGGCGACAAAATTCACGGCAACAAAACGCTGCTGACGGATGTGTTAAAAGATCGACTCGGTTTTGATGGCTTTGTCATTAGTGACTGGGATGGTGTTGGTCAGGTAGCGGGTTGTACCATCGAGAGTTGCCCACAGGCAGTGAATGCTGGTGTAGACATGATTATGGTGCCGCAAGAGTGGAAAAAACTGTTGGAAAACACCTTGGCTCAGGTCAAGAGTGGCGTGATTCCAATGTCCCGTGTTGACGACGCCGTGACCCGTATACTGCGCGTAAAAATTCGCTCAGGCCTGTTTGAGAAAGGCGTACCCTCGAGCCGCGCCTTCGCAGGTAAGGGTGAATTAATTGGCTCACCTGCACACCGTGCGGTGGCGCGAGACGCGGTTAGAAAATCCTTGGTGTTGTTGAAAAATAAAGCGGGAATCTTACCCCTTAAACCTAATCAACATGTGCTGATAACCGGCGACGGTGCCGACAATATTGGCAAGCAAAATGGCGGTTGGACAATTACTTGGCAGGGCACTGAAAACTTAAACAGTGATTTCCCTGGCGCAACGTCTATCTATAAGGGATTAAAAGATGCCGTTGAGGGCATTGGTGGCTCGGTTGAATTAAGTTCTGACGACAAGTGGGTCAAAACCCCCGATGTGGCAGTAGTTGTCTTCGGTGAGGAACCTTATGCTGAGGGAGTGGGTGATATCAGCGCCTTAACCTATCAACCTGGCGCGAAGAGCGATTTGAAATTGCTGCAATCGTTGAAGAGCAAAGGCATCCCAGTAGTTGCGGTATTCTTGACCGGACGCCCATTGTGGATGAATGCTGAAATCAACAGCTCCGATGCCTTTGTGGTTGCCTGGCTGCCAGGTTCAGAAGGTGGCGGTGTTGCAGATGTTTTGGTGGCGGATAAATCGGGTAATCCCCGTTACGATTTTACCGGCCGTCTCTCTTTCGATTGGCCAAATGCCGAATCCAACCAGCTAGACCCTGCGCAACCGGTTGCCGATCTTTTGCTGCGCAGAGGTCAGGGACTGAGCTACGGCGATGCAGAAATTGTTGCCGACGCGCTCAATGAAAAACCGTTAGTGGACGATTCTGCCGCTGCACAGGTTATTTTTGCGGGTAGCACGCGCCCCCCTTTCAAAGCCTATGTGGGTGATGTCAGTAACTGGTCCATTCTGGTTACGGGAAACCAAACCAAGACCGCCTTTGGCGATTTCTCCATTACCACGGTTGATACGTTGGTGCAGGAAGATTCCCGCGCACTTAAGTGGAAAAGGGGCCGTGAGAGTCAAGTATTTTGGCAAACCGAAGACCCGATTAATTTGTCCGCTCTGCGCGCTCAAGATGCGGCGTTAGTGCTGACCTTGAAAGTAGACAAACGTCCGAAAGGAAAGGTCACAATGCGCATGGATTGTGGATGGCCCTGCTCGGGTGGTATGGATATGACAAAGCTGTTTCGCGCGCTTCCAGAAGGTCAGGGCGTGCGTGTGGGCGTTGCTTTAAGCTGCTTCGAGAATGTTGGCGTCGATCTCGCGCGCGTCGATACGCCCTTTGTGTTAAGTACCTCTAAAGCCTTTGCTGTAACGGTTCTCGATATACGTGTCACCACCGATATTTCTCCGCAAGCGCTAGTGGGTTGTGGATAGTTCTTTTGAGAACCAACAGTCATAGTTAATCAGCAGCTCCGCGTAGCTAAAATCGGGAGCTGCTGATACTCTTTCAAAACACAAATAGAAAAGCGGTAGGCTGGGGCGTTATCGTCCCGCCCAATCGCCAAATGTTGGTTGTTGAGAGGGATTTATGAAAGCATCATTTACTAAAATGTCGAACAGCACTGCAGAAGACTGGCAAATTATTGTGCCTGAGCAGATCGCTTTTTTTAAGAAACTACCCGATCGTCTTCTCACCCATTTAGAATTGCTCACTGGCGATTACGGTGGTTTTGCTGTCGATCGTCTGCAGCATTCGCTACAGACAGCCCATCTTGCCGCTGAGGCGGGCGAGGACGAAGAATATATTGTCTGTGCTCTGTTGCATGATATTGGCGATACCCTCGGCAGTGCTAACCATGCCGATGTCGCAGCGGCAATTTTGCAACCCTTTGTCTCGGCTGAAAATCATTGGATGATTAAGCATCACGCTATTTTTCAGGGCTATAATTTTTTCCATTTTCTCGGTGCCGACCGCAATATGCGCGACCAGTATCGCGACAACGACAATTTCAAGCGCACTGCGCGATTTATTGCCAAGTACGACGACCCCGCTTTTGATCCAAAGATGCCAGCACTTGATTTGGCGCTGTTTGAGCCAATGGTGCGCCGAGTCTTTGCTCAGCCAAAGCAAAGTATGTACAAAGCGATTTTGAATGACTGATAGGTGTGCCCAGATGAGCGCAGGTGAAGTGGTTGGTATTTATGTTGCGGCCGTCAAAGATGCTCCCGTTATGGGCTACGGCAAAGTCTCTGTACGAGCAGGCAAGGGTATAGAGGGCGACCGCTATTTTTCCAATAGTGGTAAAAACCGCTCCCATTTCAATGGTCAGCCCGACTGGGAAATTACCTTAATAGAGTCGGAAGTGATTGCTGCGTTTAATCAGCGCAGCGGCAACAATTTCCACGAAAGCGATTTTCGCCGCAATCTCGTGACCCGCGATATTCGCTTGAACGATCTGATGGGCAAGAATTTCACTATTGGCGGTATCGATTTCTACGGTGTGCAACTGTGTGAGCCCTGCGCCAAATTACAGCGACGGCTCGGGGTGAAAATATTGCCCGATCTTGTTCATCAGGGAGGGCTTCGCGCTCAAATTCGCGGCAATGGCGTGATCTCGGTGGGCGATCAGGTTGTCGCCAAGGCGGACTGACGCACTCTTAATTTAAGCGGAAAAAACGCAGTGCGTTGGCTGTGGTCGCTGCGGCGATTTCTTGCTTAGTCTCTGAGCGGTGAGCGGCAATGGCCGCGATAACGAAGGGTAAAAAAGCGGGCTCATTGCGGGATACTTTCTTTGCGCTTTTGGTGTTTTCTGGCGGTGCCGTTTTCTCGGCAGTTGCTTTCGGCATATTCTTTGGCAGTAGATAGGGCGCGTCGGTCTCTACCATTAAACGGTTGAGGGGAATATTGTGCACCAGCGATTGCAGGGACTCTCCTCGTTTGTCGTCGCTAATCCACCCAGTTACACCAATGTGCAGATTTAGGTCAAGATAGCCGAATAGGGCCTGTTTAGAGCCGGTAAAACAGTGGCTCACGCCATCTACAAGATGGTCTCGGTAGCTTTTCAATATCTGCAATTGACGATCAGCTGCGTCGCGCTCGTGTAAAAACACCGGCAGCCGCAACTCAGCAGCCAGTTCGAGCTGCGCCTCAAACGCCTTTTCCTGCGCCTTGGGTGTGGAAAAGTTGCGATTAAAATCTAATCCCATCTCACCCAATGCCACCACTTGGCGTTGCGCGGCTAGCTCTCGCAAGTCATTAATTGAGCTGCGAGTGAACTCTTTGGCGTCATGGGGGTGAATGCCCGCAGTGCTGAACAACATGTTGTTGAATTGACTGGCATATTCAGCACAGAGGTCACTGGCTGCGCGACTCTCAGCGATGGACGTGCCAGTTAAAATAAGCTTTTCCACTCCGGCCTGCTGTGCGCGGGTGAGAACGGCTTGGGTATCCTTTGCGAAGCGAGGGTTCGAGAGGTTGACGCCAATATCAATCATTGTTGTTAAAGCAGCCTTAATTTTTCGTCTTTTAGTAGCATGGGCGGAGTGGTACCCATTTTGCGCGAATAGATCACCGAGTACATTAAAATATTTCGCACATAGGCTCGGGTTTCGTTGTAGGGAATGATCTCCATCCAGACATCAAAAGGCAGCTGTCCCGCACTCCTTTTGAGCCATTGGTCGACACGATGGGGGCCTGCGTTATAAGCAGCACTGGCAAGGATGCGATTACCCTTGAATCGCTTTAGGAGGTCACTGTAGTAGGCGCTGGCGATGGCAATATTGGTCTTAGGTTGATAAAGCTGGCTGCGCTCACGGTAGGCAATATTGTGTTGTCGTGCCGCTTGCTTGGCTGTTGCAGGCATCAATTGCATAAGCCCCATAGCCCACGCAGGTGAGGTCGCAGTTGTGTTGAAGGCGCTTTCTTGACGCACCAGCGCAAGTACAAGGGGAGCCGTTAAATCTCGCTTTTTGGCATTTTTCTCAATGGTTTTGAGATGCTTGATCGGGAAGCGTATTTCCACATCATCCCAATATTTTGCTTGCCCCAAACTGGCAATCGCTTTGTTGTGCCAGCGCCATTGACTCGACAAAACGGCTGCTGCGAGCCAGTCGTCATAGCTGAAATGACTCGCGGCTGATGCCCACTCGCGATTGGCGTCGATGTCATCCCCATGAAACAGCAGCTCCCGAGCCCGTTTAATACTCGCGACGTTGGCGATCTTGCTTAGCTGCGTGTCGTCAATGGCCAGAGGGCGATGGTTCATACTGTATTCTTTGTCGAGCATGTCGCTGGCGAGGAAGCCGTAAAAATCACGTTCTTTGGCTAAACTGGCGGTGATTTCAGCGATGCGTGGGTCCATCGTTGTCTCGGGGTTGCTTTGCAAACTGCGCAGAGCCCAGTAGCGCCAGACCGACTGCTTTTTCAAGTGGGCGGGAAGGCGCTCTATCCACGCTTGAACGGTGGGCCAGTCTTGCTTGGCGAGGGCGCGGCGAATACGCCATTCGACAAGGCTGCCATCGAGCGTTTCGTTGAGCAGAGGCAGTTGGTCGGCGAAATAGCTGTCGGCCATGTCGTCATGGTCTTGTTGGTACAGCGCCTTGATAATTGCACTGACTATTTCACTGCGTGAGCGATGGCTGAACTCATAGGTTTGCTGGTAATGACTCCAGTAGGTGAGTGCCGCGCGGCTGTCCTTCTGAGCCAGGTGAATCAGTCCATGGTTAATGATCTCGAGTTCTTCAGGGCTATTGCGGCTGAACTTGGCCATGCTTTGAATAATTCGAGGATTACTCCGAACACTCCCATAGAGGGTTGCTAGGCTCTGGTAGCGCTCGGTTTTGAGCTGACTGCGGAGGTAGCGTGCGAGGCTCGTCTGATGGTTGAGAACCGCTTTGTTGTAGCGCTGCCAAACCAGCTCTTCAGTTAATTTGTTTTCGCTTTTCAGCAGATTAAATAGCTTGTCACATTCGCTCGGTTGCGACTGACCCACATTCCAAAGTTCAACAGCTGCAGCTAATGCCGATTGTTGCTGTTCACTATTTTTCGAGTCACTGTTGTAGCGCGCCAATTGAAACTGACACTGCTGCTTCACACTGGCGGATTCGGCGCGATAATACTCGAGATAGGATTGCCAGTAGCTATATTTGGCGAGATGAGCCAGCCACTTGTTGCGCAAATTCTCGGCTTTAACCGAGCCCTCGTATGCCTCTAAATAGGCCTTTATCTCCGGCTGGCGGGCGTAGCGCAGATTACCGCTCAAGTCAGCGTATAAAAGGTAGGGGTAAAGTGGATAGTCGGTAATCTGTGCGCGAAGGCTTTTGACGGTTTGCCAGTGCCCCTTGCGCATATGGTTGAGGGCATCAGTATAAATTTTGCGCTGTTCATCGAGTTTATTTTGCGCGGTTTCTGCGCTGGGCTCGATACTGTGCTGCGCAACGTCTGTCGACGCCGCATCTGACCATGAACTAATACTAATGATGATGGCAACTATAGATGGAACCAGATGCCGTGCGCGCGAAATAATACTTGGGGTAGTAATGATAAGTAGCCTTGTGTCTGAGCGATTGATGCCGAGGTCGGTCCGTGACTGCAGTGCGGAGTTTAAGGCTGCGGGGCTACCGTTTGGAAGCCCCTGCGGAAAAAATAGTGGCGTTACTCGTCAGTAATTCGAACGGCCAATACGTCGCACGGCGCTCCGTGCAGCACACTGTTGCTGGTTGAGCCAAAAATCAGGGCAAGACCGTGTCGGCCATGGCTACCAACAACAATAAGATCAATATCGCGGTCGCGGGCAAGCCGTCGCATTTCAGTGGCGGGCTGGCCCAGAATCACCAGCTGGTTTTCGTCAGCGACGTTTAATGGCTCGCAGATACTGGCCAATCGCTCTTTTGCCTGCTGTTCTAGCTGCAATTGCACATCGGATAAATCCACCGGAATATCGCCTCCGTATGTGAAAGCGAGGGGTTCGAGGATATGGCAGACTGAGATTTTGGTGTCCGTATGGGCAAAAAGAAGCTTGACGCGATCAATAACTTGCTGGGATTCTGGTGATAGATCGAGTCCAACGAGTATGTGTTTGTAGGTTGACATAACGGTGCTCCCTGTTTGCAATTCGGTGTCTTTTACACCATTTAAAGTAAGTTTTCTTTAAATTCAGTGGGTATTGATGTTTAGATGCCACATAGTCACTGACACCCCTAAGAGTAGTACGAAATGACCTGGTTGTTAATAGTATTAGCGGTTGCCGTTGTCCTGTCCCCCTTGATGTGGTTCAGACAATCCCCCCGACAAAAATTGATTACCGACTTGCGTCGCTCGGCCAGCGCTCTGGGTCTGCAAGTCTCGCTGCATCGGCGTCCAGATGCGCGGGAAGAGGAAACGCGCCTCGAGACGGTTTGCTATCGGTTGCCCTGGTTGTCTGACAATTGCAGACAAGATTGGGTGATCCATCGCCATAGCAGCCGCGGCTGGGATGGTCCCGCTGGCTGGCTCTGGACTCTCGCCCAAGCGGCACCCGAGTGGGATGCCGTCTTGCTCGATGTGTTGCCTCAACTGCCCGCAGGCGTCAGTGCCGTGGTTGCTAACAGCGCAGGCTTAGGGGTAATCTGGAACGAGCGAGAAGATGCCGCGGATTTGCAAAAAATCGCGACTCAGTTAAAAAAATTGCAGCTCTATGCAAAAGAAAATTATCAATGAAACTTGACCAAGGGGCAGGGAAGCAAGTATACATGCCCCCCTTAAGTACGCCGTCTGTGCGAATTAGGTAAATTTATATGAGCCGCAACCACTAACCGAGTTGTGCTCAATTAGGGAAAAGTAACCTCAATGGGAAAATCATTAGTAATTGTTGAATCACCCGCAAAAGCCAAGACAATCAACCGCTATTTAGGGTCTGACTACATTGTTAAGTCGAGTGTTGGGCACGTTCGCGATCTGCCAACGGGTGGCAACCGCACGCCGTCTGATCCTAAAGAGCGCGCCAGACAAGCTGCGTTAACGCGTAAAATGTCGGCCGAAGAAAAGCTTGCCAGCCGCGCATCCAAAGCGAAGACGCAGCTCGTTAAAAGCATGGGTATAGATCCCGAGAATAACTGGAAAGCCGAATACGCCATTTTACTCGGCAAGGAAAAAGTCGTCTCAGAATTGAAGAAACTCGCAAAAGATGCCGACACCATTTACTTGGCAACGGACTTGGATCGCGAAGGGGAGGCGATTGCCTGGCACTTACAACAAGTGATCGGTGGTGACGCCAGCCGTTACAAACGTGTGGTTTTTAACGAAATTACTAAAAAAGCAATTCGTTCCGCATTCGATGAACCGGGAACATTGAATACCAACCGCGTCGATGCTCAGCAGGCGCGCCGGTTCCTTGATCGCGTCGTCGGCTTTATGGTTTCGCCACTGCTGTGGGAAAAGGTTGGGCGCGGTCTCTCAGCGGGACGTGTGCAATCGGTGGCGCTAAAAATGATTGTAGAGCGCGAGCGAGAGATTCGCGCGTTTCAGCCGCAAGAGTACTGGACAGTCCATGCAGACCTCGAAAACAGGGGCGACACCGACAGCGATAAAATTCGCTTTGAAGTTAAAAAACATCTCGGCAAAGCATTTAATCCCGTAAACAAAGCAGAAGCAGATGTGGCACTCACCGCGCTCAAGCAAGCAGGCTACAGCGTTACCAAACGCGAAGACAAACCGACAAAGTCCAAGCCCTCTGCGCCGTTTATCACCTCGACGCTGCAGCAAGCGGCCAGCACTCGGCTCGGCTTTGGCGTCAAGAAAACTATGATGATGGCCCAGCGGCTCTACGAAGCGGGTTACATCACGTATATGCGTACGGATTCCACCAACTTGAGTGCCGACGCAATAGAAGCCTGTCGCGACTACATTAAAGTGCGTCATGGTGCACGCTATCTGCCCGCCGAACCAAAAATCTACAGCAGCAAGTCTGGCGCCCAAGAAGCTCACGAAGCCATCCGTCCCTCGAACATCGATATTGCTCCTGGCAGTCTCAACGATATGGAAGCGGATGCGCGAAAGCTCTATCAACTGATTTGGCAGCAGTTTGTTGCCTGTCAGATGACCGAGGCGGAGTTTACCGCCACCACCGTGACGGTGACCGCCGGTGACTACGAACTGACCGCGAAAGGTCGTGTAACCCGTTTTGATGGCTACTTGGCAGTGATGCCAGCCAGTCGCAAGAGTGACGATGACGGTGAACTGCCAGACTTGCAGCAAGGAGATGCCCTGCAATTGTTGGTCTTAGTTCCACAGCAGCACTTCACCAAACCCACCGCTCGATTCTCTGAAGCCTCGCTGGTCAAGGAGTTGGAAAAGCGAGGTATTGGCCGACCCTCTACCTATGCCGCGATTATTTCCACCATTCAAGATCGTGGCTACGTGCGCATTGAAAATAAACGCATCTTTGCCGAAAAAATTGGCGATATTGTCACCGACCGACTGAGTGAAAGCTTCACTGATCTGATGGATTATGGCTTTACTGCCACGATGGAAGAACATCTCGATGAAATTGCCAATGGCACGCTAAATTGGAAGACACTGCTCAACCGGTTCTACAAAGATTTTAGTCGTCAGGTCGAAAGTGCCAAAGAAGCCGACGCGGGCATGCGGCAGAACACGCCGACAGAGACCGATATTCCATGTGCGCAGTGTGGCCGGCCGATGATGATCCGCACCGCGGGAACGGGTGTCTTCCTTGGTTGTTCCGGCTACGCACTGCCGCCGAAAGAGCGTTGCAAAAACACCATCAACTTAACCGCCGGTGATGAGGCGATCAATATTGATGAAGATGACGAGGCAGAATCTAAGCAGCTGATGCACAAGCATCGCTGCAAAATATGCAACACCGCCATGGACAGCTACCTACTCGATGAAAAGCGCAAACTGCACGTGTGCGGCAATAATCCTGACTGCAGCGGTTTCGAAACAGAGACCGGCCAATATGTGATCAAGGGCTACGAAGGGCCTGTGATTGAGTGTGACAAGTGCGCCAGCGAAATGCAGCTCAAGACCGGCCGTTTCGGCAAATACTTCGGTTGCACAGGGCAGAATGCCGAGGGTGAACCCTGCAAAAATACACGTAAACTGCTGCGCAATGGTCAGGCCGCGCCACCCAAGGTGGACGCGATTGCCATGCCAGAATTGCGCTGTGAGAAAGTTGAAGATCACTACGTGTTGCGCGACGGTGCATCCGGACTCTTCCTCGCTGCCAGCCAGTTCCCCAAACACCGCGAAACCCGCGCGCCATTGGTCAAAGAGTTGCTGCCCTATGCCGATCGCATTGATGAAAAGTATCAATTTTTGCTGCGCGCACCAGCGACCGATCCAGATGGCCTGCCAACTATTGTTCGCTACAGTCGCAAGACGGCAGAGCAGTATGTGCGCAGTGAAGAGGACGGCAAGCCAACGGGTTGGAGTGCCTATTACACAAACGGTAAGTGGGTCACTGCTGACAAAGGCAGTAAGTAAAGCCGGTGCAATCGAGCTATCTTTCAGCGGTTAATCAGAAACTACTGTTTTCGCGGCAGTTGATTGCATTGTTTGAGCAGTCACAGAATCCTCGAGTCAAGCAGTCTGCCGGAGCGGCGGTCGCCCAGTCGGTAACCGTGCAGTTGCATCAAGCGTGGTTGTGGCATTGCCGCGATGTGGCATCCAGTTATAAGCTCAAAGAGATTGACCTAGTCGACAGCGCAGACAGCCTTGTCGCGCTGCTTGCCGAGCAAGGCAAGACCCCTGGAGAGGCGACTGAACTGCAGAATTTGCAGGGTGATCCCGTTTCATGGGTCAGTGATATGCTAAAAGCCAGCGGCTCGCTCTATCGCTTGCCAATCATCCGCAAGGCTGAGATGGATGTGGATCGCCTGCCGATGATTGCGCTCGATGCCCCAGAGGTTGTGGATTGGAGTGTTGAGCGAGCCACAGCGTGGTTGGACAGCATGCAGGAGTTGGTCAACCGTCAGCGAGAGATGATGGTTGAGTTCTAGGGGTTGGATACAATAGTTAACAGCGTTAGCCGCAGCTGCTAGACTGTTCCCTAACAACTAGTTCCCTAACAATTAATAGATCGGTGAATTGCCCATGGCCCTCGCAGAACTCGAATTAGTCATGCTCGAAAGTGGTGAGATTGCGTTGCAGCGAATCGGCGCCAACGAACCGTTGGTGCGAATTGCATTCTCGCCTGAAGTGATGAGTTACCTCAGCGGCAAGCATCTTGATGTCGCGAAAAGCATGATCGATGCCGGTATACAGACAGCCTTTGAAGTTGGTGACGATGCTGCATCGCGAGATCAGCAGGATGAGACGAAGGTACATACCGTCCATTGAGATGCCCACGGAGATAGAGTAGGGCAAGCGTAGCGGACGTCGGTTTCGCCGGTAATCCCGCGATCAAGGCTGTGTATCCCGAGTATCTATCCCCGTTCCTAGTCGCAGCCGCCTGATTTAAACTCCCTACAACTATCACGCTGAGATCTGTTCTCGGCAGACAATAAGAGTCCAGACAATGAGTTCAGACGCCATTCTCAAGCATCTTAGCGAACAGCGAAAAGTGGGTAGCTATCGTCAACATTTACTGCTGTGTACGGGCGGGAAATGCGCGCCAGACGATGAAGCCTCGGCCTCGTGGGAGTATTTGAAGCGACGGATTCGTGAACTTAATTTGCTGGACGTTGAAGGTGGCGTGTATCGCTCAAAAGTCGATTGCCTAAGAATATGTGCCAAAGGCCCAATTATGGTCAGCTACCCGGATGGTGTTTGGTATCACAGTTGTACGCCCGAGGTTATCGAGCGTATTTTGCAAGAACATGTGATCGGTGGTGCGCCTGTGGTTGAGCAAAGCTTTGCCCGTAATCCGCTCTCGTAACAGGCTCTCGTAACAGGCTCTCGTAACAGGCAGCAGCGCTGCCTAGCTCTCTCGGTTCCACTCTTGCGTGCTTCGCACTTACATACTAACGCGAACAACACCTACCGCTAAGCCTTCAATAGCAAACTCCTGCGCGCGCAGATCGACCACAATCGGCGAGTAATCTCGGTTTTCCGGCAGCAGTTGAATTTCATGTTTGCTGCGAGTGCGTTTTAAGCGCTTGACGGTGACTTCGCCGTCAACCCGTGCGACGATAATTTGCTGGTTTTCAGCGGTTGGCTGCTGATGCACGGCCAGTAGATCGCCATCCATAATGCCGACATCAATCATGCTTTGACCCTGCACACGTAAAAAGTAATCTGCGTGTGGGTGGAAGGTGCTCGAAGGCACTTCTTGATAGTCTTCAATATTTTGCTCGGCTAGGATGGGCTCGCCGGCGGCAACCCGACCAATAATTGGAATACCGACGTGATGCTCGACAATACGTATGCCCCGAGACGCACCGGGAATCATCTCAATAACCCCTTTTCGGGCAAGAGCACGCAAGTGGTCTTCTGCGGCATTGGCTGATTTAAAGCCGAGTTGCTGAGCTATTTCCGCTCGTGTGGGTGGATAACCCGTCTCATCCAGATTGTCGCGAATCAAATTAAAAATTTGTTGTTGCCGAGCAGTTAGGCGTTCCATAGAAGTATCCTCGTTGCGAATAACTGTGATTATATACAGTCATCGTTATTGCGCAAGTTAATCTATATTTAGGTATCGTGAGATCACTACCTAAAAAGGACATTTTATGCTTGAAACGAAGGTTCAAGAGGCGTGGCGTATGCTGCGTATTCAGTCAGAGTTGGTCGATGGTACAGACAAATTACTCAAACTTGGTGCAGCAGTTACAGTATTTGGAGGCGCTCGCTTTACCGTTGACAGTCATTTTTACCTGCAGGCTGAACTGCTTGGTCGATTGCTGGGTGAAGAAGGTGTGCCGGTGATCACGGGGGGTGGGCCCGGTATTATGGAGGCCGCAAATCGTGGCTGTTTCGCGACACCGACCGTGTCCGTGGGCTTAAATATTTATCTGCCCTTTTAACAGACGCCTAACCCTTATCAAGATATCGCCCTCGAATTCCGTTACTTTTTTGTGCGCAAGTACCTTTTCGTCAAACATGCAGTGGGCTTTGTTATCTTCCCAGGTGGTTTTGGAACCTTGGATGAAATGTTTGAGGCATTAACCCTCGTTCAAACGCGAAAAGTTGCTGCCTTTCCGATTATCTTAGTGGGTGTTGAGTATTGGCAGGGGCTGATTGATTGGATGCGCGACCGCATGCTTGCCGAGGGCTGCTTGACAGAGGCAGAGCTCAATTTGATTGAGGTTGTGGAAGATGCCAATGCTGCGGCACGGATTATTTTGCGGCATATCCGTAAGGGTAAATCGGCCCTCGCGGCCCAATCAGACAAAAACTGACATGGCATTGACCGGCAAGGTTAATTTATAGGTGTCATCAATAGTTAAATAGGTAAAATGTAGCGTGCGTCTGGCGACGAAAGTGGTGGGCATTTCTCGTCGGCGGTGCGTTCTTTTAATTCTGTGGGGTGAATTTTTTGCCCGCGTTCGCTGGATAACGCTGTTTATGGAAAAGACAATGATAGAGGGTTTTCATGGTCGATTGATGCTCGATTTGGACGGTACCGTGCTCGCCGATAACGAGGTGGCGCTTCTCCAGAATCCGCATGTCGGCGGTGTGATTTTATTTTCGCGCAACGTTGTTTCACGACAGCAGGTGGCGAGCTTAGTCGCACAGATTCGCGCCGTGGCGCCACATTTATTGATTGCAGTGGACCAAGAGGGCGGTCGTGTTCAGCGCTTTAAAGAGGGCTTTACCGCGCTGCCGCCAATGCAACTGCTCGGTGACGCCTATCTCGCAGATCCTGTGGCTGGGTTAGCGCTGAGTCGCAACACCGGCTGGTTGATGGCGGCGGAAGTTATAGCGTGCGGCGTTGATATTAGCTTTGCGCCGGTGCTGGATGTTGATCGTGAGACCAGCAGTATTATCGGCAATCGCGCCTTTGCTGATGATCCCGACGTGGTTGTTGCGGTGTCTAGAGCGTTTATTGAAGGGATGAACGAAGCTGGCATGGCAGCAACCGGTAAACATTTTCCGGGCCACGGTGGTATCTTTGCCGATAGTCATCTCGAGGCACCGGTTGATTATCGCAATTGGGACGCATTGTGGCAGCGGGATATTGTGCCATTTGTCGCACTGTCTGGATTGCTTGGCGGCATTATGCCTGCGCATATCACGTTCCCTGACGTTGATCCCAAGTCCGTCGGATTTTCGCCATTTTGGTTGCAGCGGATTTTGCGTGAAAAGTTAGGGTTTCAGGGGGTTATTTTCAGCGACGATTTAGCCATGAAGGGTGCCGATGTTGCCGGAGGGTATGAGCGCAAAGCGCAACTGGCGCTGGAGGCGGGCTGCGACATGATTCTCGTGTGCAACGATCGCAGTGGAGCATTAACGGTATTGCAGTATATGGCTGAACAGGCCGTTAGTCAGAGCGATAAGATCGGCGCGATGCTAAAAGCCAGTGCCGTAACCTGGTCAGACTTGGAGGCTGATCCGCGAAGAATCGCGACCACAGAACAACTCAAACCACTAATGACGCTCAAATAATAGGTTAAATACATGCAAAAATTAGAGAATTGGCTGGTCAATTTAACAGGTGAACAGAATCTTTGGATGATCGAACTGTTTCTGATCGTGGCGTCAGTGCTGGCGCTTGGCTTTATTGTTAATCGCGTGATCGACAGATTGGAGACGCAGGCAAACAAAACCCTCACCGTCTGGGATGATGCACTCATAGAAGCCTGTCGCAAGCCGATTATCTGGTTGGTTTGGATCTTGGGCGTTAATTTTGCTGCGGGTGTTGCCGCGCAAAAAATGGATTCTGGATTGCAAGGGCTGGTCGATCCGATTAACCGGTTGGCGTTGATATTCTTGGGTGTACTCTTTTTAACGAACTTTATTCGCCGCGCTGAACGCAATCTCCTGCACCCTGATTACATGTCTGAACCCTTGGACGAAACAACGGTGCGTGCCGTCGCTAAACTTGTTCGCGCGGCTGTAATCATCACGGGCCTGCTGATTGCATTGCAGCTGTTTGGCTACAGTATTTCCGGACTCTTGGCATTTGGCGGAATCGGTGGGATTGCCATGGGCTTTGCGGCAAAAGACCTGCTGGCCAATTTCTTTGGCGGCATGATGATCTACATGGATCGTCCGTTCTCGGTGGGCGAGTGGATCCGCTCGCCGGACAAAGAGATCGAAGGCACGGTCGAGGATATCGGTTGGCGCCTGACGCGCATCCGCACCTTTGACAAGCGTCCTCTCTACATTCCCAACTCTGTGTTTGCCAATATTTCGGTTGAAAACCCGTCGCGCATGACCAGCCGCAGAATTTATGAAACGTTTGGCATTCGTTACGATGATATCGACAAGATGGACCTGATCGTGGAGCAAGTGAAGGGTATGTTGCTAGAACATCCGAACATCGATAACAACCTAACCATGATTGTCAACTTCAACAAATTTTCCGCCAGCTCCCTCGATTTCTTTATCTATGTGTTCACTACGACCACCGATTGGCAGCTTTACCACGAGATAAAACAGGATGTCTTGCTCAAAGTGGCGGGCATCATTGCTGACAATAACGCTGAAATTGCCTTTCCGACATCGACGGTTCACGTACCCAACAGAGTTGAGGTGAATTCTGCACCGCTTATCGCTGGAATTGGGGAGTAATAGTCAACCTCTTATGATCTAGATTATGGAATCCGTTGGTATGGTTAACTAAAGTATCCAGCCAGAGCGGCCAACAGTTGCGGCCAACAAGTGCGGTAAAAAAGTGCGGTAAAAAAGAGTGTAGCAAGAAAGCAAATAGTGACGACTCCTCGGCTGGAGACATCACTGATAGAAACAGGTGGTTTTTGGAGTGAAGTCAAACAAGCGATAGAGCTAGATTAAGGAAGGCACAGGTTGTGCCGCAGCGCACCATCCTTGAGGGTGTGTGCTGTTGAGGATTGCGTTGCAGGATGTCAATGCAGAATAGGGAGATAATGTCATGGAGATGACTGCTTTTAGAGTCTATTTTAGAGTCTATTTTAGTGCCTATTTTAGCAGCGCATGTTGCGCTGATACGCTGAGCGCTGGTGTGATGCGCGCGACTGCCAACCCAGCTGAAATGAGGTGTGGCAAATGGCTAATATGAAGTATTGGCCCTTGCTCGCGAGTAGCGTGATTCTTGGCTGGCTGCTAACCGCCGTTATTCTTTTTGACTATGTATCGGGTGGGTTGATCGTGCGCGGCCAGCTCTCAAGTCAAACGCAAATTATCGTCTTGTTAATGGTGTTAGTGCTCTCGTATTTTCCTGTGGTACGCACAACCCGGCTGCAGATCACCCAGTGGTGCTCGACCACGGCGCTGTCTATTTATGTAAACAATCAACTTGGCGATTTTGGCCGCGGCCTCAGGCGATGGCTGCGCCACGCATATATTAGCCTCTATCTTCTGGCAGATGTTGTTTTCTGCGCGGGTGGCCCGATGCTGATTGTCACCGCCGCTACCGGTTATTGGCTACTCGACGACGTGAGTTTTTTTGACTTGCTCCTTTACATTGGTGTTATCGAGCTCATTCTGTTGGCAGGGCTTTACAGCAATATAGTGCGATTGTTGTCATTGGGGTATTTTTTTGGCTACTGGCTCCTATCTGAAGATCTTCTGCTGTACCCCTTTGTCGCGCCAAAGCTGGTTTATGAAAATGTCGAGTTAATGTTGAGCGGTGCTCCGGACATGTTCATCCTTATCGTGGCATTTTTCTTTGTTGGACTGGTGCTCGCACGACTCTTTGCACCTTTTATTTTGCAATTATTTTTCTGCCCCCGTCGCTGGGAACGTTTTAGTGAAACTCGTGGAGATAGCCTCAACCGTTTTATTATTATCGCGCTAGCAGTGATTCTGATAGGGGTGGTGGACGTTATGCAGTGGATCAATATCCATCTCTATTTTGCCGGTGTGGCAATATGGTTTTTAGATGGCTACTGGCAGCGAGAGGTTGCTCAAGAACCAGCGCTATCGACTGACTTCCGCTATTTGTTGCACACATCTAAGACAGCGTCCTAATTTGTTGCGACTGTTTTAGGCCTTCTGTGGGAACGTAGACTCTTTCTTGCGCTTGCGCTCTGATAAGAGTTTACTTCGCATATCGTATGATTCTGATGGGTTTTTTTCTTTTGGGTTGGTGCGGTTATTTCAACTGAACTGTGTGCCGTGACAACTCACAGGACAACTCACAGGACAATTCATAGGACAATTCATAGGACAATTCATAGGACAATTCACAGGACAACTCACAGGACAACTCACAGGACAACCGACATGGCCGCTAACAGGGTAGCTAACAGAATGACTAATAGGCTAAATAACGTGATTGCTCGCTGCTTAGGTGTGTTTGTTTGTCTGCTGTTGGCAGGCTGTTTGGGTTCGCCGGAAGGTGTAACAGCCGTCAATAATTTTCAACTCGACCGCTATCTTGGGCGATGGTATGAAGTGGCGCGTCTCGATCACTCTTTTGAGCGCGGTTTAAGTAATGTGACCGCCGATTACGCGCTGCGTGACGACGGCGGTATTCGTGTGACCAACCGAGGTTACTCAGAGGAGAAGGGCGCGTGGCAGGATGCGGAGGGGCGCGCCTATTTTATGCAGGACTCTGCTCAGGGGCGGTTAAAAGTCTCTTTCTTTGGGCCTTTTTACGGGTCGTATATTATTTTTGAGCTGGATGAGAGCAACTACCAATATGCCTTTGTTGCAGGTAATACGACGGACTATCTGTGGCTGCTGGCGCGCACACCAACCATTGACGAAGCGCTGAAAACGCATTTCATTGAGCGCGCCGACGCTTTGGGCTTTGATAGTTCTAAGCTGATATTTGTTGACCAAACAATAAATAAGAAGCTGTGAACGACACGCTATGAAAGACAACCCAAAAATCACACGCTAAAAATCAATCGATGCTCAGACGCTATCCGAGTGGCTAGTTCACACTAGTCTCTGAGGAGACTTCCATCTCGGCCATCTGCTTATGGTGCGGCTTTTGTAGCTCGGGTTGATGCGGCTTGATCGTCACGAAAATACCCATTTTCGGGTGATCAAGATAATAACTCTGGGTCTCTTCAATGCGTTTTGACTGATCAAACAGCCACAGCGACGAGACAGGGTAGCGCTTGGCCTTTTCCTCTGCAATTTCGCTGCTGACGTCCATTTTCATTGCTGGATTGCCAAGGGGGCTGGGCAGGTCGATGTAAAAATTGTCTAACGTGTCTGGATTAAATGTGATTTCGCTGGTCCGATATCCGGCTCGCGGATTATTTTGAGTATTCGGAAAGTCGGGCAATTCAATCATTGATGAACGCTCGTCACTGTTGGCGTAATCGACTAGCCACAAATTCGATTGGAAGTGCAGAAAGCGGGATTTATAAAATCGCAGGCTGCCCTCTAACTGATAGCGATCCTGAAAGGATCTGCCCGCCTTGATGACAACCCATGGGTCGTTGCTGTTTTCATCTGCGGCAAAGCGCCAAGCCTCGTGAAAGATCACCTGAGATTGCCCGCGACGGTCAAGTGTTGCCGCACTCTCATTAAGATTGCGAACACTGGCGGGGAGCTTCACAAAGGGGGTTTCATAGTCTGGCAGCGCGACGATTGAATGCGTGGCTGGAGTGGCGGTGAGAAATTCACCAGAGGCCGTGGATTGGTCGCCGGGGGCGATGCCCAATAGTGGGTCAGCGGTATCCACCCAAGGAATCTGCCTAGCCGGAACGGTTGCCAATGAGCTATTGTCAGCGCTGGAGAGTGCATTAGCGCTCAATTGCTGTGGGTCGATCAGCTCAACCGTTTGCTCGGGGAAGTTGAGGTGATATTGAGTTGGCGAGCGCTCATTGCCGCTGTACCCTTGTTGAGTAAAGATCACCACTTCAACTTGGTACCAGGACGCATTTGCTGTGGCGCTATGGAGGCTGGTGGGAATGTCAGCTGCCCGGGTTGCGCTGGCGATAAAGCAATTCCCAGCCAATACGGCCACAATCCCCGCGACTGTCGTGAGTCGATTCAGTTTTCGCAGAAATTCTGTTTTCATTGTGCTGCTATCCCTTTGCTGCATGCCGTCTCACTCTCTGGGTTTCTCTGTCTATCTCTTTGATCTGCAATACGTTTCGCTTTTTGCTTGCTGCCTTACGTCGTTTTTACGCGGCAAAACCTAGAGGCTACTGTCAGCGGGCATTAACTGATTCAAGATAACCGTTAGAATTTCTACCCGATCTTCAGCGCTTTCCATGGGTGTAGTGAAACTCAGTTGATCATTGTTTTGCAAGCGGAAAATCCCCGGTTGGGCCTGCACCATTCGGATAATAGTAATCGGCTCGACGATGGTGCTGGAACTGAATTTCAGGCGGCCTCCATTGGGGCCTGCTTCAATTTTTATCAATCCAAGTTGCTCGCCCATCTGCCGCAGTTTAGCCAGTTCAAACAGTGTTTTGGCGGGCGCTGGCAAAAGGCCAAAGCGGTCGATCATCTCTACTTGCAGTTCGTGTAATTGCTGTTCGGTTTGGCAATTGGCTAGTCGTTTGTAAAGGGTTAAGCGCATATTGACATCGGGCAGGTAATCGTCAGGAATGAGCGCCGGCAGATGTAAATTCACCTCGATGCCTTGATCGAGGGCAAGACTCAGCTCAGGCTGCTTGCCTGCTTTGATCGCCTTGACGGCGCGCTCTAGCATTTCCATATAAAGGGTAAAGCCGATGGCTTGAATATGCCCGCTCTGCTCTTCGCCGAGAAGCTCGCCGGCCCCACGAATTTCCAAGTCATTGGTCGCGAGGGTAAAGCCAGCTCCGAGATGATCGGCGGCTGAAATCGCATCGAGGCGTTTCTTGGCATCCTCTGTAATCGCTTTTGGATCGGGGGTGAGCAGATAGGCATAGGCTTGGTGATGCGAGCGCCCCACACGACCACGTAGCTGATGCAGTTGCGCGAGACCAAATTTATCGGCGCGTTCGATCAAAATTGTATTGGCGCTGGGAATATCGATACCTGTTTCGATAATTGTGGTGCAGACCAAAACATTAAAGCGCTGGTGGTAAAAGTCGGACATCACCTGTTCCAGCTGTTGTTCGCGCATTTGCCCGTGGGCAACTTGAATGCGGGCCTCGGGAACCAGCCGCTCCAGTTCATTGGCTGTGCGTTGGATTGATTTTACATCGTTGTGCAAAAAGTAGACCTGACCACCACGAAGGATTTCGCGCAAAATGGCTTCCCGGGTCACGCGGTCTTCCTGCTGGCGAATAAAGGTTTTAACCGATAGGCGACGCGCTGGCGGGGTGGCAATAATCGAGAGATCGCGCACGGCATGCATAGACATGTTGAGGGTGCGCGGAATCGGCGTCGCGGTCATGGTTAGAATGTCGACGGAGCTGCGCAGTGACTTTATTTTGTCCTTTTGCCGCACACCGAATCGGTGTTCTTCGTCGATAATCAGAAGTCCTAAGCGTTTGAAATCAATCTCGGCATGCAACAGTTTGTGGGTGCTAATCAAAATATCGACCTTGCCATTTTCCGTGTCGGCAATCACCTGTTCTTGCTCTTGCGCTGTGCGAAAACGAGACAACTCTTCCACCACAACTGGCCAGCTGGCGAAACGGTCGCGAAAATTTTGCACATGCTGGTGGGCGAGCAGGGTCGTCGGCACAAGAACAACCACCTGCTTACCGCTGGAGATTACAGTAAAGGCAGCGCGCATTGCCACTTCAGTCTTTCCAAAACCGACGTCGCCACAGACAAGCCTATCCATTGGCTGCTGGCTGAGCAGGTCGCGGCGCACTGCATCAATGGCTTCCAGTTGGTCAGCTGTTTCTTCGAAGGGGAAGTCGCTACTGAATTTGCGGTAGTCCTCCTCATTGGCTTCGCAGGAAAAGCCGACACGGGCTGCGCGGCGTGCGTATATGTCGAGCAGCTCAGCGGCGGTGTCGCGAATTTGGCTTGCGGCTTTTTCCTTCGCTTTGGTCCATTTGTCGGTGCCCAGCCTGCTCAGAGGCGCCATGGATTGATCACTGCCGCCAAACCTGCTGATTAAATGCAGTGATGAAACCGGCACGTAGAGTTTTGCATCATTGGCGTAAACCAACATCAGGAACTCCTGCTGCGATTTGTCGACTTCAAGTGTCACCAACCCTTGATACTGGCCAATGCCGTGGTCCATATGCACAACCGGCGCACCCATTTGCAGCTCTGCGAGACTTTTGAATATATTGTCCGGTGACTCGGAGGCCTTTGAGCGCCGCCGCCGCTGCATGACCTGTTGGCCAAACAGTTCTCCTTCGGTAATTAAACAGAGGGATTGATCGGGACAGTAGACGCCTTGATCAATAGGGTAGGTGGTTATGGCATAGCGCATATCGCCATGGGTAAAAGCCTGCCAGTTGCCGACTTCCTCAACAGCGAGCTGAATCTTTTTTAGCATACCCACGAGAACCTCGTGGCGGCCAGCGGATTCGGCGCAGAACAGCACGCGCCCGGGACAGAGCTGCAAAAATTCTTGCAGCTTTGACAGCGGATTGCTCAGTTTGGCATTGATCGCCACATCGGGGACGGCGCGCAAATTAAAGTTGTGGCTGCCGGCGCGAGGCTTAACTGATTGGCGGTCTATTTCTGTGCGCGGCAGTTTTTTAATGTGCTTAAAGACTTCTTCGACGCCAAGAAATAGCGCTTTCGGCGGCAAAATTGGCCGAGTGGGGTCAACGCCGTATTCGATGTAACGCGCATTGATATCGTGCCAAAAATTTTGCGCGGCATCTTCAATGCCGACATGGCTAAACAGTTGAACATTCTGCGGTAAGTAGTCGAACAAGCTGGCCGTCTGGTCAAAGAATAAACTCAAATAATATTCGATGCCCTGAGGCGCGATACCGGCTTTGACATCGCGGTATATCGGGCATTTTGCGGCATCTTGATCGAAATGTTCGTGCCAGTTGTTGAGAAAATGGTTGATAGCCTGTTTGTCGAGTGGAAATTCACGTGCGGGTAGTAGCTGAATTTCGTTGACAGTTTCTGACGTTCGTTGGGTTTCAGGATCGAAAATGCGCAAACTTTCAATGTCTTCGTCCAGCAAGTCGATGCGGAAGGGCTGTTTCGCGCCCATTGGGTAAATGTCGATAAGTGACCCGCGGAACGCGAATTCACCGTGCTCGTAGACAGTGTCAACGCGGTTGTAGCCCGCGCGCGCGAGTTGTTCTTGTAGTTGCCCGCGATCGAGTTGCTCACCTACCTTATAGGAAAAGGTGCGCGATGCAACAAAGTCAATTGGCGCGAGCCGGTGCATCAGTGTAGGCAGGGGTACGATCAGCAGCGCATGCTGAGCGCTAGGCAAGCTGGCGAGGGTTTGGAGCCGCGCAGAGACAATATCTTGGTGTGGTGAAAAAATGTCGTAGGGCAGTGTTTCCCAGTCGGGGAAGGTCAAAATCGGCAGACCCTGCTCGGCAGTAAAAAACGCCAAGGTGCGACTTTGCGCGGCAGCCTCACGGGCCGTTTCCGTAATAAGAATGCTTAACCCCGAAAATCTCAGCGCGGTCTCTGCTATTGCAAGGGCTCGGCCGGCGGCCTGAAGTTCGCCCCAGTGATTTTTGTCGCCAGGTTGCGCTTGCGATGGGAAATTTGTCAGGGTCATAGGTTCTAAAGTGCCGGTGAGTAATTAGGTCTCTGCTTAACAGCGGGGCATTTTACAAGCCATAGGCTATCGATAGTAGAAATATTCGTTATGACGGGGAGTATCTTTTTCTGGGTTGCTTGCGGGACCATAGTTGCGGATAATCGGCGCCATTCATCAACGGCTGACAAGGACCCCAAAAGTGACCGAGCAAAAACGCCCCCTACCAAACGACTTTTTCAAGGACTGGAAGCAGCGCGAAGCGTTAGCTGAAGGAATGATTCCGATTATCGGTAAGCTCTATCGTGAGCGCAACGTCTCTACCTATATGTACGGAAACAATATGGTCAACAAGTCGGTCACCGACTTGATGAAGGCTCATCGGCGCGTGCGTCAGGTGGAGCAGAATGAACTGTCAGAGTTCGACTCATCGCCAATGATCGAAGCGATTGCCAAGCTGCACTTGGGGCCAGCGCATTTAGACCTAGGTAAGATGGTCGTGAAGTATCAGAGTATTGGCAATGGCCGCAGCATTGACGATTTTGTCCGCGATGAATTAAAAGACATCATCGGCTCGGATATAAAACCCTTGCCCCAGCCGCAAGATGTCGTGCTCTATGGCTTTGGTCGAATTGGCCGCCTCGTGGCGCGAATTTTAGTGGATAAGACCGGTGGTGGTGATGTGCTCCGTCTGCGTGCCATTGTTATCCGCAAAGGCAATGTTGCCAATGACCTCGAGAAGCGCGCTGCGCTGCTGCGACGTGATTCTGTGCATGGCTCTTTCAAAGGCACCATTCGCGTGCTTGAAGATGAAAATATTTTAGTGATCAACGGCAATCCGGTAAAAGTGATCTACGCCAATTCGCCTGCGGAGATCGATTACACCGAATACGGTATCCATAATGCATTGATTGTCGACAACACGGGCGTTTGGAAAGATACCGCGGGTCTCAGTGGTCACCTTCGTCCCGGCGCCTCTAAAGTGTTGCTGACAGCGCCAGCGGGGGACGATATCCCAAATATTGTCTACGGCGTCAATCATCATGAGATCACCCCTGAGCGCAAAATTATCTCCGCAGCATCCTGCACGACAAATGCGATTGTGCCGGTATTGAAGTGCCTGCTCGACGAGTTTGGTGTCAGTAGCGGCCATGTGGAAACAGTTCATGCCTATACCAACGACCAGAATTTGATCGACAACTACCACAAGGGCGATCGCCGTGGTCGCAGCGCCGCGCTGAATATGGTGCTGACGTCTACCGGTGCAGCCAAGGCGGTGGCCAAAGCGATTCCTGAGTTGAAGGGGAAGTTGACCGGCAACGCGATTCGCGTGCCGACACCCAATGTATCAATGGCTATTCTCAATCTGCAACTGGGCCGAGAAACCACCGTTGAAGAGCTGAATGAGTTTATGCGTCAAAAGGCATTGCACTCTGGATTGCAGCAGCAGATCGGTTACACCATTTCAACGGAGGCGGTGTCGACGGATTTCGTTGGCTCTCGTCAGGCTTGTGTCCTTGATTCTCAAGCGACGATTGTCGATGGTAAAAGCTGCGTTCTCTACTGCTGGTATGACAATGAATTTGGTTACAGCTGCCAGGTGGTGCGCTGCTTGGAGAAGTTTGCAGGGGTTGTTTGGCCGACCTATCCAAAACAAAATTAGAGTATTTAGCTCGATGAAAAATACCCGCTAATTGTGCGGGTATTTTTTTGTCTGCGATTTGGGCATTTCTGAGGGTGATGTGGGCATAGAGTGCGGGTTCAAATCAGAATCATTGCGACGAATGACGCTTGACGCATTTATTTTGAGCTATATCGGGTGGATTGGGTTTTCTACCCCCTTTGAGACTGGAATCAGAACCCTTAGAGCCTTATAATCCCGCCGTTATTTTTCGGCGAACCTTGCACGTGACCGAAGTGCCGACACCAAAGCCGCAATAGGGGCCTTTCTGAGCAGAAAAAGCATGGAAAAGAGTGTTTTGTAGGTTGTGCAGTCCAATTATCAATCATTTAGTATTTAGGTATTTCCTATGATAAAAATCCGTCGCGGATTAGACCTGCCGATAGCTGGTAAACCGGCGCAGGTTATTCACGATGGCCCTGTGATCAGCCAGGTTGCGGTAGTTGCCAATGACTACCCAGGCATGAAGCCAACCATGGCCGTGCGCGAAGGTGATCGTGTCAAGCTGGGTCAACTACTCTTTACTGATAAAAAAACTGAGGGGGTGCAGTACACTGCTCCAGCCCCTGGTGTTGTCGTTGCGGTGAATCGCGGCGAACGCCGAGTGTTTCAGTCGTTGGTGATCGATGTTGATGGTGACGACAAAGTTGAATTCCCACGCTTTGCGGCAGACCAGTTGGCATCTTTAGACCGTCAGCAAGTGATTGATAATCTAGTGAGTTCAGGGCAGTGGGTTGCTCTGCGCACGCGGCCCTACGCCAAGGTTCCCGCACCCACTTCAACTGCGAATGCTATTTTTGTCACCGCGATGGACACTAATCCGTTGGCGGCTGACCCAGCCATTGTTATTGCTGAGCGTCGTCAGGATTTTGTCAACGGCTTGACGCTGCTAACCCGTCTGGTCGATGGTCCTGTACATCTGTGCACGGCGCCAAACACTGATATTCCTGGCGCTGACGTCAATCGGGTTCAGGCACATCAGTTTTCCGGCCCTCACCCTGCTGGTCTAGCCGGTACCCATATTCATTTTATTCAGCCAGTCAGTGCCAACAAAACGGTATGGACGGTTGGGTATCAAGATGTTATTGCGTTCGGTGCACTGTTTACCAATGGTGTCGTAGACGATAGTCGTGTTGTTGCCTTGGGTGGCCCTCAGGTCAATCAGCCACGCTTATTGAAGACGCGTCTTGGCGCGAACCTCAACCAGCTTGTGATCGGCGAGCTAAAAAATGATGAGAACCGCGTCATTTCCGGTTCTGTCCTTGCGGGTCGCAAAGCGGCAGGTGAGTTTGCATTCCTTGGTCGCTATCACAGCCAAGTGTCGGTTATTCGCGAGGGTCGTGAGCGAACGTTTCTGCACTACCTGCGAGCAGGTTTTGACAACCACTCCGCGCTCCCCATCTTTATCTCTCGATTGAGCAACAAGGTCTTCAATATGACCTCAAGTACCAATGGCAGCGAGCGCGCCATGGTGCCAGTGGGCGGCTATGAAGATGTCACCGCTCTCGACCTGCTACCCATCCAGTTGCTGCGATCGTTAATTGTCGGCGACACGGAGATGGCGCAAAAGCTGGGCTGTTTGGAATTGGATGAAGAGGATGTGGGCCTTTACACATACGTCTGTGTAGGCAAATACGAATACGGTTCGATTCTGCGCGACAATCTGACCAGAATTGAGAAGGAGGGTTGAGGTAATGGTTCGTAATCTTCTAGACAAATATGCACCAAACTTCCACAAAGGTGGCAAGTGGGAGAAGTGGTTTGCACTTTATGAGGCCATCGACACGGGCCTTTTTAAACCGTCCGATGTGACTAAAAATAGCTCCCATGTGCGCGACTCCATTGACCTCAAGCGTGTGATGATCACCGTTTGGCTGGCGACATTCCCCACCATGTTTTTTGGTATGTGGAACGTTGGCTTTCAAGCCAACACGATTATGGCTGAGATGGGTATGCTGGCCCAAGAGGGTGGGCGCGGCCTGTTTATCGGCATGTTGGCAGGCTACGACCCGGCGAGCATCTGGGATAACTTTGTTCACGGCGCGGCTTACTTTTTACCTATTTACATGGTCACGTTTATCGTTGGTGGCTTCTGGGAAGTGCTGTTTGCCAGTGTTCGCGGCCACGAAGTCAACGAAGGCTTTTTCGTTACCTCGGTATTGTTCGCACTCTGCTGCCCACCCGATCTGCCATTGTGGATGGTCGCAATGGGCATTAGTTTCGGTATTGTGATTGGCAAAGAAGTGTTCGGCGGCACAGGGAAAAATTTCCTCAATCCAGCGTTGACCGGCCGAGCTTTCCTGTACTTCGCTTACCCAGCCTATATGAGTGGCGACGCGGTTTGGACTGCTGTGGACGGTTACACCGGTGCCACCATGTTGTCCGTTGCCGCCAGCTCGGGTGTTGCCGCACTTGAGCAGAGCGCCTCGTGGATGCAGGCCTTTGTCGGTACAATCCACGGTTCGATTGGCGAGACGTCTACTTTAGCAATTTTGATCGGCGCGGCTCTCTTGCTGGTTATGCGTATCGCGTCATGGCGCATTATGGGTGGCGTGCTGCTCGGTTCGGCGCTCTTATCCATGCTGTTTAACTCGATTGAATCGACCAATCCAATGTTTGCGCTGCCGTTTTACTGGCACTGGGTGATTGGTGGATTTGCTTTTGGCGCGGTCTTTATGGCGACGGACCCTGTGTCTGCGGCGATGACCAACACGGGTAAATTCTGGTATGGCATGTTGATCGGTGTCATGGTTATTTTGATTCGTGTGGTTAACCCTGCGTTCCCCGAGGGCATGATGTTGGCAATTCTATTTGCCAATCTGTTCGCACCGCTGATTGATCATTTTGTTGTTCAAGGCAATATCAAAAGGAGACTGGCCCGTGGCTAATGACTCTATGAAGAAAACCTTTGGCGTTGCCCTAGCGCTGTGCGTGGTTTGCGCAGTTGTGGTGGCAAGCTCTGCGGTGTTACTGCGCCCCACTCAACAGGCGAATAAAACGTTGGACTTGAAGAAGAACATTCTGGCTTCAGCGGGATTGTTGCAGGAAGGCGTGAGTGTTGAAACGCAGTTTGCACAGGTCGCCACTCGCGTGGTTGATTTAGAGACCGGTCGTTTCACCGATGCTGTCGACGCTGCTACCTACGACCAGCGTAAAGCCTCAAAAGATCCAGCGCTGTCCATTTCTCTGACGGACGGCAATGACCCTGCCAAACTCAAGCGTCGTGCAAAATATGCCACGGTTTATATCGTCGAGGGTGAGAACGGCGTAGAGAAAGTGATACTGCCGATCAAAGGCTACGGCCTGTGGTCAACACTCTACGGTTTCTTGGCGCTCGAGTCGGACTTACAAACCGTTGCTGGTATCGGATTCTACGAGCATGCTGAAACGCCAGGTCTTGGTGGCGAAGTGGATAACCCAAACTGGAAAGCCAGTTGGGTTGGCAAGCAAGCCTACAGCGCTGGCGAATTGGCCATTAGTGTTGTTAAAGGCAAAGTTGATCTCGAGCGAGCAGGTTCTGAATCGCAGATCGATGGTCTCGCCGGTGCGACATTGACCACCCGCGGCGTTAACAACCTAGTGCAGTACTGGCTGGGTGACCAAGGGTTCAAACCTTTTATTACTCATCTGAAAGCAGGGGAGGCTTAAATCATGTCGAAAATTAGAGACACACTGCTACAGCCTGTTGTTGCCAATAACCCTATCGCATTGCAGATTCTTGGAATTTGTTCAGCGCTGGCGGTAACTTCAAGCATGAAAGTCGCTTTTGTTATGTCGCTGGCACTCACGCTGGTCACGGCATTTTCTAACTTTTTTGTCTCCACTATCCGCAATCATATACCGGGCAGCATCCGCATTATCGTGCAGATGACCATTATTGCCTCACTGGTGATCGTGGTTGATCAAGTGTTGAAAGCAGTTGCCTACGACATCAGCAAGCAGCTATCGGTATTTGTGGGCTTGATTATTACTAACTGTATTGTGATGGGTCGCGCGGAAGCATTCGCGATGAAGAACCCTCCCGTAGAGAGTTTTCTTGACGGTATCGGCAACGGGCTCGGCTACAGCGCCATACTCATGTTACTGGCGTTTATTCGTGAGCTATTTGGTGCAGGCAAACTTTGGGGTTATGAAGTATTCAAAGTATCGACCGACGGCGGCTGGTATGTTGCCAACGGAATGATGCTGATGCCGCCCAGTGCATTCTTTTTAATTGGTCTGATTATATGGGCGCTGCGTACTTGGAAGAAGAACCAGGTCGAAAAGGCAGAATTTAAGATCACTGCGAATAGCCGACCAGGCGAGGTGGCATAATGGAACATTATTTAAGTCTACTCGTCAGCTCGATTTTTATCGATAACATTGCTCTAAGCATGTTTTTGGGCATGTGTACATTTATCGCGCTGTCTAAAAAAATTGATGCAGCCATTGGTCTGGGTATTGCTGTAATCGTGGTGCAAACCATCACTGTCCCGGTCAACAATTTGCTATTGGGCTACTTGCTTTCCGACGGTGCGCTGGCGTGGGCCGGTCTGCCAGACGTTGATCTGAGCTTCCTTGTCTATCTCTGCTTTATCGGCGTAATCGCTGCGATAGTCCAGATTATGGAGATGGTTTTAGACAAGTATGTCCCTGCGCTTTACAACGCGCTGGGTGTGTTTCTGCCGTTGATCACGGTGAACTGCGCTATTTTAGGTGGTTCATTGTTGATGGCTGAGCGCGGGTACGATTTGGCGGAGAGTGTGGTGTACGGGTTTGGTTCAGGTATGTCTTGGGCCTTGGCGATTGCCGTACTGGCGGGTATCCGCGAAAAGCTGAAGTACAGCGATATTCCCGACGGTCTGCAAGGTCTTGGCATTGTATTTATTACTGTAGGCCTAGTGTCTTTAGGCTTTATGTCGTTTGGCGGCATTGACCTCTGATTACGGAGAAGTAACTACCCATGAGTATTGAAATTATCCTTGGCGTTGGGATGTTCACCGCAGTAATTCTTGCACTGGTGGCCTTTATTTTAGCTGCCCGCAGCAAATTGGTGTCGTCTGGCAATGTCAATATCGAAATTAACGGTGAAAAAACTATCACCGTTCCCGCGGGCGACAAGCTGTTGCAGACCCTATCGGGCGCAGGGCTCTTTTTGCCCTCGGCCTGTGGCGGCGGCGGTAGCTGTGCCCAGTGTAAATGCGTTATCAGTGACGGTGGCGGCTCTATGTTGCCCACCGAAGAAGGTCACTTTAATCGTCGTGAAGCGGCTGAAGGCTGGCGTTTGTCCTGTCAGGTAGCGGTTAAGCAGGACATGAAAATTGAAGTGCCGGAAGAAGTGTTTGGCGTCAAGCGCTGGGAGTGCGTGGTTGAATCCAATCCAAACGTTGCCACATTTATCAAAGAACTGACGCTGCGTCTGCCTGAAGGCGAAAAGGTCAACTTCCGCGCCGGTGGTTATGTTCAGCTCGAGTGTCCGCCGCACCATATTAAGTTTTCTGATTTTGATATTGAAGAGCAGTACCGTGGCGATTGGAATCACTTCGGCTTCTTCAAGTACGAGTCTATTGTCACAGAGCCTGTGATTCGCGCCTACTCCATGGCGAACTATCCCGACGAAGTGGGCATTGTTAAATTCAATATTCGCATTGCCACACCGCCGCCCCGTACTGAGGGCCTTGCGCCTGGAAAAATGTCGTCCTACGTGTTCAGTTTGAAACCAGGCGACAAAATTACGGTTTACGGCCCCTTCGGAGAGTTTTTTGCCAAGGAGACTGATAACGAAATGGTCTTTATCGGCGGTGGTGCAGGTATGGCACCTATGCGTTCGCACATTTTCGATCAGCTCAAGCGCATTAAAAGTAAGCGCAAAATTAGTTTCTGGTACGGTGCTCGATCCCTGCGCGAATGTTTTTACGACGACGAGTACGATGCGTTGGCCGCGGAGAACGACAATTTTAATTGGCATCTAGCGCTGTCTGATCCGCAGCCCGAAGACAACTGGGATGGTTATACTGGTTTTATCCACAATGTTCTCTACGAACAGTATCTCAAGTCCCACGAGGCGCCAGAGGACTGTGAGTTTTACATGTGCGGCCCACCCATGATGAACGCCGCAGTAGTGAAAATGCTGCTGGACTTGGGCGTCGAGAACGAAAATATTCACCTCGACGACTTCGGCGGGTAGATCGTTTTATGGATGCCCGTAAAATGACAAAAACGGGGCTTGCGAAAGCCTCGTTTTTGTTTGCACTTGTTTGGTTTACTGTTTTCTTAAGTGGCTGTGACCGCACGCCGGAGGTGATAAAAATTTCCGGTGGAAAAATGGGAACCACCTATCACATTACCATCGTCGCCGAGCAGCCTGCGCCGTCGGATCTCGCCGAGCAAATCGACGCCGTTTTGACGCAAGTCGATCAGTCTATGTCGACGTACAAGCCAGAGTCCGAGTTAAGCCAATTTAATGGTCTTGCCGCAGGGCAGAGCATGACTGTGTCGGAGGGACTTTGGGAAGTCTTGGCGATCAGTAAAACTATTTGGCAGCAAAGTGATGGCTCTTTTGATCCCACTATAGGGCCCGCTGTTGATCTGTGGGGCTTCGGTCCAGTCCAGACTTACGATCGTGTGCCCAGCGAAGAAGAGATTGCCCAGACGTTGCTGGGGACAGGCTACCAGCATTTATTGATGTCCGATGACCGCACTATTAGTAAAGACCTGCCTATTCGCCTTGATCTCTCCGCCGTGGCAAAAGGCTATGCGGTGGATCAAGTGGCGGATTTGTTGGAGTCCCTCGCGCTGCCCGACTATCTTGTCGAAATCGGTGGAGAAATGCGGGTCAGCGGTCTAAATCCTGAGGGCGGCCCTTGGCGAGTTGCCGTCGAGTCCCCCGATGCCTCGGGTACCGTCGATAAAATCCTGCCGTTGCACAATGTTGGAGTGGCGACCTCTGGAGACTATCGCAACTACTTTGAGAAAGATGGTAAACGTTATTCCCATACTATCGATCCGAAAACCGGTGCGCCGATTACCCATAATCTCGCGTCCGTCACAGTGATAGCAACGCGCTGTGCTGATGCCGACGCGTGGGCAACCGCATTTTTGGTAATGGGGCCCGAACAGGCACTGTCCCTCGCGAATAAATTATCTATACCCCTATATATGTTGGTGCACGTCGATGGCCAATTTAAACCGCTCAGTAGCGACAGCTTTAACCGCTACTTAGAGCCGGAACAGAGTGTGCAAGGACGTTAAATTATGGCTGAAATTATTCTCGCAATAGTGATTTTCGGGTTGCTGATTACAGCGATGGCAATTGGCGTGCTCATGGGGCGCAAGCCTATTGCAGGCTCCTGTGGTGGTGTTGGCGCTGCGCTAGGCGAAACTGACTACACCTGCGATATCTGCGGCGGCGACCCCAATAAATGCGACGAGCAGGGCAACTCGCTTGCCTACGAAGTATCGTCTCTCGCGACAGACAAAGCATCGGAAACCAACTAGTTATGTCAAATACGCAATATGATCTAATCGTTATCGGTAGTGGTCCAGCAGGTGAAGGTGCCGCCATGAGCGCGGTCAAGCAGGGCTGGCGCGTGGCTGTGGTTGATGAGCGAGCGATGGCAGGCGGAAACTGCACCCATCTTGGGACTATACCGTCGAAGGCGTTGCGTCAATCAGTGCGACGTATGATGCAGTACAACAAAATGTCGATGTTTCGCGCGATTGGTGAGCCGCGCTGGTTTTCCTTCCCCGAGCTAATGAAAGCTGCGGATGAGGTGATTACCAAGCAGGTGGAGGGCCGCACAAAAGGCTATGCTCGCAATCGTATTCAGCTCTATGTTGGGCGCGCAAAATTTACCGGACTTCATGATATTTCCGTGACCAGTGCAGACGGTAAAACCCTTGCACTGCAGAGCAAATACTTCTTAATTGCTACCGGTTCCAGTCCTTATCGACCAGATGACGTGGACTTCAAACATGCGGCAATCTTTGATAGCGACTCTATTCTTAAACTGGATAGCACGCCAAGAACAATTATTATTTACGGCGCGGGTGTTATTGGCTGTGAGTACGCTTCCATTTTCTCCGGCCTCGACACACGGGTTGATTTGATTAACACGCGAGACTGGTTGATGAGCTTTCTCGATGACGAAATTTCTGACGCGCTCAGTTATCACCTGCGCGATCTCAACGTTATGGTGCGCCACAATGAAGAGTACGAGCGCGTTGTGACCCACAAGAATGGCGTCACTCTTGAGCTTAAGTCAGGCAAACGTATTCATGGTGAAGCGCTACTGTGGTGTAACGGGCGCAGCGGTAACACCAAAAACATGGGACTTGAGAACGTTGGGCTGCAAGTCGACCAGCGCGGCCAGCTGCAGGTCAATAAAGATTACCAAACTGTTGTGTCACACATTTATGCGGCGGGCGACGTGATTGGATGGCCGGCCTTGGCGGGCGCTGCCTATGATCAAGGGCGCTTTGCGTCCTCGCACATGTGTGGCCTCAAAGATCAATATCGCGTCGAAGACGTTGCTACTGGTATTTGGACGATTCCTGAAATCAGCTTTGTTGGCAAGACCGAACGTGAGTTAACCGAGCAAAAAATCCCCTACGAGACCGGGCGGGCTTACTTCAAAGACACAGCCCGAGCGCATATTTCTGGCGAAGAAGTTGGTATGTTGAAAATACTGTTCCATCAAGACACCCTAGAAATACTCGGCATTCACTGTTTTGGCGCTGAGGCAGCGGAGATTATTCATATTGGCCAAGCGATTATGAATCAGAAAGGCGAGGCCAATACGATTAAATATTTTGTCCGAACAACCTTTAATTATCCGACTATGGCGGAAGCTTACCGGATTGCGGCGATGAATGGCCTCAACCGTGTGAACCGTGAACACCGCCGTTTCGAAGGTAAGCAGCGCTAGCTTGTAGTGCGCTCTGTCTAGGTCAGGGCTTGTGTTAGGCGTTACTGCGACGGGTGTTTGACAACGGTGTGTAGCACCCAATTTTTTTCGAAATAGACCACATAGTCTGGGTAAATCCATCGGCTAATGGGAGGCTCGCCAACGGCGCTAGTGACTTCTTGTGGATCACCAAATTGTTTTCTAACGGTGTCTTTGTCCACGCCGCGCTGGGGTAAGTTTGCGTCTGACTGGCGAGTTTGCTGTCCAATCGGCAGGGTGATTTGCTCGGCTGTAACTAGGCAGGCTGCGCTAGTTAAAGTCAGCAGTAATAGTAGTTTTATCATTGTAAAATCCTCATAACGGGTCTATCAAAACGGGCCTATCAAAACAGGCGCATCAAAACATCCATCGCTGTGCTCTTTGGAAGTCACAGTTGACCTTAGTGTAGGTCAAAGAAGGGGTTATAACCGTGACTGATTCTTGTTTGTGCACGGCCTTTCAGGTTTAATCCCTGCATGCTTACTCACCTCCCGCTTTTTATCGGCTTACGTTACACCCGCAGCAAAAGGCGAGAGGGTTTCGTCTCGTTTATTTCGTTATTCTCTCTCTGTGCAATGGCCCTTGGCGTCACCGCTTTAATTGTTGTTTTGTCGGTGATGAATGGTTTTGACCGCGAGATAAAAAACCGCCTGTTAAAAATTGTCCCCCACGTTGTCATCACCCGCACCGCAGGCTTTAGCGCTGACGAAATCGCCGCGCTGGAGACCCAGTTGCGCGCAGCCGACAGCGATCAGACAAATCGGCTACTGGCGGTGACGCCTATGCTACAGAGCTTTGTGATGGTCTCGCGCGCCAATAAGCAGAGCGGTATTTTGATAAAGGGTATAAATCCAGAGGGAGAGGCGGGCAAAAAGCTGGCGGACAATATGCTCAGTGGCTATGCCGGCCAATTGGCTGAAGGGGAGTTCGGCATTATTTTGGGCAGCCAGACTGCGCGGAAACTCGATGTGTTTGTTGGGGATAGGGTACAGCTGACATTACCAAAAGTCAGTGTCACGCCGGCGGGCGTCTTTCCGCGAACTAAATGGGTTACCGTTGTCGGACTCTTCCAAGTTGGGGCGCAGGTCGATGGTTCGGTGGGCTTTGTCCACTACCGCGACGGGCAAAAGTTGCTGCAACTGGGCGACCATTTTCAAGGCGTCGAAGTGGATCTCGCAGACGGTTTTTTGGTGGATCAATGGGTCGCCAATCGGCGCGCCCTTAGCGCTGATAGGTCGTGGCAGTGGCGCACCTGGACTGACGATATGGGTACGCTGTTTCAAGCCATGCGCATGGAAAAAACCGTCGTCAGCGTGCTCTTATCGGTGATTATTGCCGTAGCGGCGTTCAATATTGTTGCAAGTCTTGTCTTAATGGTCTCCGATAAACGCAGAGACATAGCCGTTGTAAGAACACTGGGCGCCACGTCGGCACTAGTGATGCAGATTTTTATTATTCAAGGCTTGGCAGTAGGGCTGATGGGTATCTTTGCTGGGACGGTGCTCGGCTGTTTTCTGGCTTATTTCGTGGGCGATATTGTGGCTGTGATCGAGGCCGTTAGCGGCGTTTACCTCTTCGATCCATCGGTTTACATGGTTAGCGCATTGCCCTCAAGAATTTTATTCAGCGATATTTTAATGGTGGTTGGCGGTGCATTTTGCATCAGCTTTTTGGCCACACTCTATCCTGCCTGGCGTGCAGGCAAGGTTCTACCGGCGGAGGCATTGCGCTATGACCAATAAACAGGGACTTGTTCTGCAGGCTGTAGCCGTGGGTCGAGACTATCGTCAGGGTGAGACGTTGTTGCCGGTGCTGAGCGACCTGAACCTAACTGTCAGTGCTGGTGAGAAAGTTGCTGTAGTCGGTGTGTCTGGGTCTGGTAAAACCACTTTGCTCAATCTACTCGGTGGCCTTGACGATCCCACGCGGGGCAGTGTCACGGTGTGCTCGCAAGATTGGAAGGGACTTGATGCATCGCGGCGAGCTAAGTGGCGCAATCGCCACGTGGGCTTCGTCTATCAATTTCACCATCTGCTGGGGGAGTTTTCCGCCCTAGAAAATGTTGCCTTGCCGTGTTTGATCGGCGGCGCCTCCGTTGCCGAGTCGCGACGGCGAGCCAGTGAACTGCTTGCTCAGGTGGGTCTCGGAGATCGCCTGCAACACAAACCCGCAGAGCTGTCGGGTGGTGAGCGCCAGCGGGTGGCCATTGCTCGAGCACTTGTGACCTCGCCCTCCGTGGTATTGATGGACGAGCCAACGGGTAATTTGGATCCCCATACGGCGGCTGTGATTATGGAGCTGCTCTTGGCCTTAAACAGCCAGCTGAGTATTTCATTTGTCATTGTGACCCATGATCCAGCGATTGCCGCACGTATGGATCGCACCGTCAAATTGCTCGATGGACAGTTGCTCGCGCTGGAGACTGAGGTTGTTTAAGCCTGTCCCGCTGTTTATTGGCCTGCGCTACTTTGCCCTTGGTGGACGCAATAACCGTCTAGTGTCCTTTATCTCGCTGCTGGCGATGGGTGGATTAGTCCTCGGTGTTGGATTGCTGATTGTTGTGCTCTCAGTGATGAATGGTTTTGATCGCGAGCTGCGTGAACGCATTCTCTCAGTGGTTCCCCATGTGCAATTGATTCACAGTGAAGGTGTCAGCGAGTGGCAACAGCAGGCGGCGCTGTTGGCTGAGCAGCCGTCGGTCACCGAGGTCACTCCCTATGCTGAGGTCAATGGTTTGATCCATTTCCGCCACAATAGTCGACCCATTCAGCTTTTGGGCTTATCTCCTGAGGCAATACCTGCAGGTATTGACGCAGTGCTTGCTGAGGCGAGTGTCACTATTCCAGGTGATAATCAGCTATTGCTGTCAGAGGTTGTGGCAAGTGCTCTCAATGTCGAGGTGGGGCAGCGCATCACCGTGATTTTACCCGGCGCAGAGGGTGCGACTCGAGCGGTTTCATTAACCGTGGCGGGCCTTTTCGCCACCCACACCGAGATGGATCAAGTTTTTGCGCTGGGCTCACTGCAACAGGTGGCTGCGCTGGCAGGACTAGACGGCCTTGCCCAGGGATTTCGTGTGCAAATTGACGATCAGTTCAATGCGCGCAATCAGGGTTACGCTCTATTGGAAACATTGCCCTATGGCTATGGGTTTCGCGATTGGTTTCAAACCCATGGCAATCTCTATCAGGCCATTCAACTGTCGCGAAATATGGTGGGACTGCTGATTTTTATGATTATCGCGATTGCCGCTTTTAATGTTATCTCCATGCTGATGATGTCGGTTATGGACAAACGTCGCGATATTGCGATTTTGCAAACTCTAGGCCTTTCACGGCCTGAAATCGTCAGGTTATTTCTCACTCAAGGTGCATTAATCGGTCTGTTTGGTATTGCGGTTGGCGTGATATTTGGCGTATTAGGCTGCTATTGGGTGGCTGATTTTGTGGCGTGGATGGAGTCGCTGTTTGGCGTGACGTTCCTCAGTACGGAGATTTATCCCATTGACTATATTCCAGTCGATATGCGCCTTGCCGATATTGTCTCAGTGGCCGGTGCGGCGGTGGTGTTAAACCTGCTGGCAACGCTCTATCCAGCGCTTCGCGCAAGTCGCATGGTGCCGGCGGAAGAATTGCGATATGAGTAGCGGTTATGGGGGACTAGGTTTGCTTATTTGCGGAGACGATTTATTCGATCGTTTTTGCGTTTTTGCCAATTGCTGACAACTTTCCAGCGCCACAGATAGTTAATGGCAAGGTAACCAACGGTCCCGGCAAAAATCCCGGCCAGAATACTGCCAACCAGCAGTGGCAGCAGAATTTGACCGCCCACGTTTGAAAACCACTGCCAGGTTAAGGCCACCGTAAAATCAATGTGCTCACTGCCTAAAATGGTGGCGCCTAATTTGTAGGTCAGATAAAACATAGGCCCCATGGTCAGCGGGTTGCTTATCCAGATTAATGTTACAGAAATAGGCAGATTTGCACCCCACCAAAAGGCCACCGCTGCAGCGATAAAGGTCTGACCCGGTAACGGCAAAAAAGCCGCAAAAATGCCAATAAAGACCGCTAGAGAGACAGATTCTCGGTTGATATGCAGCAGATTTGCATTGCGAACAAATGGAACCATCCAGCGCATGGAGCGATGTTTAAGCATCCCAGCCATGTCTGGGAGAATTCGGCGAATCAACTTACGCGGCATACTGGAGATCAAATTGGGAGTTGAGTTGCGTCATTATGCCTCCAATAATAGAGGTGAACTACTTAATTTTAAGCGGGTCGTTTAAAAAATATCCTCTCTCCTTGCGGAAATACGGACTTATAACAGTTACGCGGATACAATGACTACTGCCAACAAAACCAGTGGAAAAGACTATGCAACCGGCACTCGCCATCAGTCAACTCAGCAAGACCTATGACGGTAATTTTCAGGCATTAAAGGGTATTTCTCTGACCGTAAAGCAGGGGGATTTTTTTGCGTTACTCGGGCCTAACGGCGCGGGGAAATCGACAACAATAGGCATTATTTGCTCGTTGGTATTAAAGACCAGTGGCACTGTCAGTATCTTTGGTTGCGATATTGATACTGATTTTTCACAGGCCAAACAATATGTTGGTGTCGTGCCGCAGGAGTTTAATTTCAACCAGTTTGAAAAGCCCATCGATATTCTGGTCAATCAAGCCGGCTACTTTGGTATTCCCAGAGAGATTGCGGTTGAGCGCGCAGAAAAATATCTGCGCCAACTCGGCCTGTGGGAGAAGAGTCATGCGCCTTCGAGAGCGCTTTCCGGCGGTATGAAACGTCGTTTAATGATTGCTCGGGCTTTGATACACGAGCCAAAGTTACTGGTTCTCGATGAGCCCACTGCCGGTGTTGATATTGAGTTGCGACGTTCAATGTGGGATTTTTTGCGCCAAATTAATGCACAGGGAACGACAATTATTCTAACCACGCACTATCTCGAAGAAGCCGAAAGTCTGTGCCGTAATGTGGCGATTATCGATCACGGTCAGATCGTGAAAAACACGAGCATTAAAGAGTTATTGCAGCAGCTTAACAAAGAGTTATTTGTCCTCGATATTCGTGAAGAAATTACCGCGACGCCAGAAATTGCAGGCTATCCCATCACGCTTGTTGACGGCCATACGTTGGAAGTGGAAGTTGAAAAATCACAATCAATTAATCAGCTCTTTGCCGTCCTCTCTGAGCGCGGTATTCATGTGCTAAGCATGCGTAACAAAACCAATCGGCTAGAAGAGCTGTTTATCAAAATGGTCGAGAAAAATTTGTCGGGAGCCAGCCATGACTAGTCAGCAAAAATGGATTGCCTTTATCACTATCGTCCGCCGCGAGATCCACCGGTTCTTGCGGATTTGGCCACAAACACTGCTGCCGCCAGTGATCACCATTGTGCTTTACTTTGTTATTTTCGGCACACTGATTGGTTCGCGGATTGGCGAAATGTCGGGATTGCCTTATATCCAATTTGTGGCGCCGGGACTGATTATGATGTCGGTTATTACCAATTCATATTCAAACGTGGTGTCGTCTTTTTTTGGTTCAAAGTTTCAGCGCAATATCGAAGAGTTACTGGTCTCGCCAACACCAAGTTGGATTATTCTGCTTGGCTATGTCGTCGGTGGCATGTGCAGAGGGCTGGGTGTTGGCCTTATCGTTACCGTGCTATCGCTCTATTTTGCTGACTTCAGTCTGCACAGTGCACCGATCACGATCGGGATTGTCCTGTTAACATCTTTAATGTTTTCATTGGCTGGACTAATCAATGCCGTATTTGCGCGAAATTTTGACGATATCTCGATTATTCCCACCTTTGTTTTAACCCCTCTAACCTATCTTGGTGGCGTGTTTTATTCGATCGATTTGCTGGGCGATTTTTGGGGCACCGTTTCGCTGATCAATCCCGTGCTCTACATGGTCAATGCCTTTCGCTACGGCATTGCCGGTATTAGCGATATTAATATTATTTGGGCGTTTGCCATGGTTGGGTTGTTTTCCCTGACGCTGTTTTTAGTTGCATTAAATTTGCTTGAGAAAGGAGCGAGGTTGCGCAGCTAATGGCCGATTACTCGAACACTGAATTAGGTAAAGAGACGCAGTACAAGGATCAATACGATCCGACGTTACTGTGGCCCATCGCGAGGGCAGAGGCGCGTGAGCAACTGTCTTCTGAGTCTCTAGGACCACTGCCAGCGTTTTTGGGAGCCGATATCTGGACCGCTTTTGAAATATCATGGCTGAACAGTGACGGTCTGCCCCAGGTTGCTATAGCAGAGTTTATCTTCCCTTGTACCAGTCCAAATATTATTGAGTCGAAATCGTTTAAGTTATATCTCAATTCATTTAATCAAACGAAATTTGCTTCGACACAGGCCGTGAGTGAGGTTATGCGCGCAGATTTAGCCGCGGTATCGGGCGCAGACATCGATATTATTTTTTATGAGTTGGCTGAATACAACGGTTTTAAACCCATTGCTGAACCAGAGGGGCACTGCTTAGATCAGCAAGCTGTGGCGATTGACAGCTACAGCCCGGACGCAAGTTATTTGCGCGTGAATGACAGCCGCAGGACCGACGAGACACTCTATTCACATTTGTTGAGAACCAACTGTCCAGTCACCGACCAGCCGGATTGGGCATCGGTGTATATAAGCTATCAGGGTAGTGCAATAGACCGCGAAGGCCTGCTCAAATATCTGGTTTCCTATCGCCAGCACCAAGACTTTCATGAGCAGTGTGTAGAAAAAATATTCAGCGATATTATGCAGCGCTGCAAGCCCGAGCATCTCGATGTGTATGCACGCTATATGCGGCGTGGCGGGCTTGATATAAACCCTTATCGCAGCACGCGTTACAGACTGCCCGGCGCACATCGCCAAGTTCGTCAGTAAGGTAAGCTGGTTTAGGCGGGAATCTGACGCTTGCGTGGCGTTTTGTTGGCAAGGTTTTTATGCAGGTCTGTCACGCTAAAGACGTTAATCGGATCGGCGAAGCCTTTCACTGAAATTTGACCTTTGTCAGCGCATTCAACTGCGTCCTGAACGAGGTCATAGGTGTCTTTTGAAATTAAAATTTCATTGCTTTGTGCAGACGACTCTAACCGACTGGCGAGATTCACTGCGCGTCCAAGCAGCGTGTAGTCCAGCCGATTCTCAGTGCCGAAGTTGCCGACTTTACAAACGCCACTGTTGATGCCCATGCGGAGAGCAGGCGGATTATTGATCCCTTCAGCGCGCCAGCGTGCCTGCAGCTCCTTCATTGCCTTTTTCATCGCCAACGCCATTGAGACACAACTAATCGCGTCTGAGCGCACGCCACGACTTTCAGGGTCACCGAAAAATACCATTACCGCATCGCCAATCACTTTATCCACGGTGCCTCCGAAACGGAACGCAATTTCAGACATTTCCGTTAAGTAAGTATTCAGCAGTTTTGTTAACTGCTCTGGGTCGAGCTCCTCTGCGAGCTTGGTGAAGCCCTCCATGTCAGAGAAGAATACCGTCAGAGTCTTTTCTTGCGTTCCAGCCTTCACATCCTTGCCCGTCAATATGGCTTTGCGTAATGCCGGCGACAGATATTTAGACAGGCGAAAGGTACGAAGCGTCAGCCAGTCATTTTGCCGCAACACAGAGTCATGCTGATCTGCGAGCAAAAAGTGCGTGTCACGAGCGATATTGGTATTGAGCAGGCAGTAGCTAAAAGCCACCAGCAAAATAATTAACTGAACCGTGGAGGAGGGCACCACGGTAGCGGGCAACCACCAAAAACCCAGCCCCGCACCGATAAAGGCACCGCCAATATCGAGTGGCGCAGTAGATTTCATAGACCCGACAATCGTCACCAAAAAAATGGCACCTAAACTGAGCGTAACTATAGAATCAAATGCCACAAAAGAGACTAATAATCCCGTGAGTAGTCCGTCGCTGAACTCCATGACGACCGATACTTTTTCTCGCTGACTAAGCGGAACGGATTTCTTCAGCGTGAAGTAACTGCCAAATTGGTAGATAAAAACGCCAGACAGCACCGCTAGCACGGCGGGGTTGTAATCAAGGTCACGCCAGCTACCGAGAAAAATTGCAGCCGTGCAAATGCACAGCGCTAACCGATAGAGCTCCTGCAACCTTGGCGAAGGGTATATAAACGTTTTCCATGTCATGAAAACTAGTTTAGCACCAGTATTTCCACCTCACCTGACAATCTTTCACCGGCGCCGAGTCAATTGCTTTTGTCATGGGCATTGTGTACAGTTCACGCCCCTAAAACAGGGGCTGAAAGCAGTGAAATCAGCAAAAGTTTACGGTGAGGTGTCCGAGTGGCTGAAGGAGCACGCCTGGAAAGTGTGTAAACGTTAATAGCGTTTCGAGGGTTCGAATCCCTCTCTCACCGCCATATAGACAAAATAAGCCTTTGTTTTTACAGGGGCTTTTTTGTGGCTGACGCAGAAATAGTCACTGGAGTTACAGCTAGAGTTACAGTTGCAATCAAAAAAGTACTTCTAATTGCGTCCCCCCCCCTCCCGAAAGAGCATTTTTCATACATCTATACACGCCTCTCAAAAAAATTAACTCTTGCGTGATTCTTGGCGCTCCAGCCGCATAACTCTCTGCTTGTAAGTTCGGTTATTAATTGGGGGATTACCCCATACCAAATAGGCCAGCAACCCACTAATTTATTCTGTCCCATTATCACAGCGGATCTGACGAGGCTTACAGTGATGGGCCCCAAAACTTGGCCAGTGCTCTAAGTGGTTTCCAGTTCATCTCCTCTCCTCTCCTCTCCTTAGCAGCAGGCTTATGATTGAGGAAAACACATGGATTCGTCCAGTCACTGTCTAACTGCCGGGGTCCATTGCTTGCACTCCACTTAATGACTTGGTTCAAAGCGTGTTTAACCCGGATCACGGGAAATAAATATCAGTATAAAATTGATTGAAAGTGAGATCTTCGCATCACAAATCTATAAGCCCACCCTAATAAGTTCAATTCAGTAAGCATTTTGGAACGGAACAGTAAGACCTAAAGTGGATAACCATCTACTAGATATGAATAGCATTAACATGACGTAATACTTAAAAAATAAATAGAGAAATTCATCAAAAATATATAGTACAACTTCACTGCTTCGGAATAAGATCTGAGCGTTCCAGAAACATATTCTTCGGACAAAAAAAAGCCCTGACAAATAATCAAGGCCTTTTAATTTAGTAATCGGGTGCAACCGATTACTAAGATTTGTGCCACCAGGTTAGGTCAACACGGCTGTGATTCTATGCCTTCTGTTGATCAATTTCAAATAGCAACGCCAACAGAAAGGAAAGACTTATGCTAAAAAATGATTTCAAAGAAGTACGTCTTCTTCGAATTAAGCAAGTTACAGACATAATCCCACTCTCCAGATCACACATATACGCCTTAATAGCTGACGGACGCTTCCCTGCGCCTGTGCCTCTTATAGCGGGCGGTCGAGGCGTTGGTTGGTGGGCGCATGAAATATATTCTTTTGCACAACAGAGATACTGCGACACTCGTGGAGGTGCAGACCATGAGTAAGTTCAATCCTATTCTCAGGTACATGGAAAACCCAACCTCTCGAAAAGCCGCTATTGATGCAAAATGTGCAGAGTGCGTTGGTTGCACTCCAGATCACCTAGAAAAGGGCTTTAAGGAGTCTATTTCGTCTTGCTCTTCCTACTCCTGCCTATTGCATGGGTTTCGGCCTTATCAGCGGGAAAAATCTCTGGAAGGCCAAAAAATGCCTGTGCAGAACCTATAAAGGATCTGCATATGGATTTGTTAATCACTAATCTAAAATATGAGGGTTATTCTACTGGCTCTTATGGTAAATCAAAGGCAGATGGAATAACGCTTCAATTCTCTTGCGAGGAAACTGGGTGTGACTACTACGCTATTTACAATGTAGATCGGTCGAGGCTTCGTGGGTCAAGAAAGGGTGAAAAGCTGCCCGATGGTCGATTTTCAGTTAGGAAAAAACACGCCTTCTTTGGCTTTTGGCATAGAATCTGTGGTCTAGATGCTCCCTCAAAAGGGCTGACGGCATTTCATGATTGTATGGGTAAACTAAAAGCCTTCACGTTTAATGCTGAAACTAAAGATGGGAAGAGGCTCATTAAGAGCACTTTGAGGAGAATGTCGCCCGATAAAGACCCGATAACCATCCGACAACTGTCCGATAAAGCCCCGATATTATCTCCCGATAAGAAAAGTGATGAAATACAGGCAGAGAGCGACTTTGAGAAGATATTAACTACGTGTGAAATTAACCACGTTATAAGTAAACACGGTAAAACGATACCAAGTGCACCTATAGCGGCAAGGAATACATCAGACAAGGATATTAATGCCTGGTTATCTGAGTGTGATGAGTTCTTCTAAGCATATTAAGCACCCGTCGCGGCTAGCATCAAAGTTTCCTAGTGAGACTGTGAAGTGTCTACTAAACTAGTGGCGATTCACTGTTGAAAGTAGCCTAAGTTCTACAAACAATTGTTTCGGTGAATGGGGGGATTACAATTCACCCTAACATCTCTTCAAGCAATTTGTTCCACTCATTAAATTGGTCTTCGCCATGAGTGTCTTGTGCCTCAAAGAGTCTATCGACAATGTGAGTGTGGAGTGCGCCAATTGTATCGCCGTCGCCATGCTCTTTTGATTGCTTGATAACACCCGCTAAAATTGGAGTTATAGCGTCTGAGGGTAGATCAAATTGCCAACCTTCTTCAAAGTCGATGCCTTCCTCTTCCATTTTTTCAACGATTTCACTGTCAAAATCCTCAAGTGATTGATCGTAGTCTTCAGTTTTTCTGAAGCAATTGAAATAGAAATTGAACGCTCTTACACCTACTTCATTCCAATCAGACATTTCTCTTCCCTCCAAAAATAAATTAACACAAAGTCGTCTAACATTAAGACAGAGATTAAAGTCTCCTAGAGTAAGTATACATCATAAATCTAATTTGAGAAGGTTATCTCTCAATCTGCAAGTTAATTTTTCATCTATCCTGTTAAGTGATCCATTCAATTTTTCAGTTAGAAATGCATAAACAAATGAAGATATATTTTTGTCGTCATTTATAACGGTTCGCTTGGCAATTGTCTCCATTACCTCAAGAACTGCTTCGACAGGCAAATCCAATTCCCATGTTGTTGAGCACGCAAAACCCATATTTTCAGAGTAAGATGAAATGGTTTTGTCAACTAATGTTGTGATCTCAGGGGTTTGTTTTTGATCAACAAAAGCGTTGAAAATTTCTACAAACGCTCTGTGTCCGATTTCTTCCCAACTTGTCATATCCAACTCCACTATCAAGCAAACAAATCCTCATGGTCGAGGAAAGGTTTGACGATTTTTTCTAAGCAGTCAAATGATACTAAAAATATTGGAACTATAAATACCTCTGAAAGGAACAGAGGTATTGTAATCCCCCCATTCACCGAAACAATTGTTTGTAGAACTTAGGCTACTTTCAACAGCTGTCGTGGGGGTATTCCTCCGATAGCAGAGTTAGGCCGCTCGTTATTGTATTTCCAAAGCCAGTCAGTG